>SDBT01002198.1_pt1 | contig 34717 bp, 40 predicted proteins | sample 2277101 | NCBI WGS metagenome assembly SDBT01 (sample SAMN10404973, study PRJNA504765) | marine sediment metagenome | isolation source: marine sediment core GS10_PC15, 103 cmbsf | place: Arctic Ocean: Southern Knipovich Ridge | collected 2010
ATCATAAACTATTTTCATTACCTCTTGAACATTTTCAGGAGTAACTTGTTTTTCAAATTCTGATTTCAATTGATGTTTCAAATCTGTCAGCATTTCTTTCATACTCCTTTCAATATCAGGAATTGCTTTGTATCCCGCTTCAGAAACTGTATCTGAAAAATCATTAATAATCGTTTCCATAAATGTTTGTTCTTTCTTTGGAGCTGATTGGAAAAATTGAGACCAAAAACCTGCTTGATATGAAGATTGTGTTTTTTTACCCTGATTCATTATTTCTTGTTTATTTAAACTTTAGCCATCATTTTTTTTCAAATAAAAAATGAAGCTTAAAAATAGCTTGTCTTGTATATCTCATGTTACCCACATATCAACCTCAAAAGATTGAACCCAAGTGGAGACATTCGAAACCATCTAATTCAGATAATTTAGACCAAAATACTTTTTGTCTTTTATTACCACCTCCCAATGTCACTGGAAAATTACATATTGGACATGCTCTCACTGTGGCGATCGAAGATGCTATTGTTCGATACCAACGTATGTTAGGTAGAAAAACACTTTATCTGCCAGGCGCCGACCATGCCGGTATTGCCACACAAGTTATTGTCGAAAAACAGTTAATGAAAAATGATAACCTCACTAAAGACCAAATTGGTCGAGAAAAGTTTATTGAAAAAGTTTGGGAATGGAAAAATGAATATGGCAGCAAAATTACTGACCAATTGAAGATTTTAGGACCCCTTTTAGATTGGGATCAAGAATATTTCACCATGGACCGTGATAGATCTCTCGCTGTCCAAGAAGCTTTTAAAATTCTACATCAAAAAGGTTATATTTATCGGGATACTAAATTAGTTAACTGGGATTGTTCTTTAGAATCTGTAATTTCTAATGCTGAAGTCCAATATCAATCTATCGAAAAACCTATTAAAGTTTCTATCCCAAATTACCATACCAAACTTGAATTGGGATATATCTATAAATTCAAATTCCCCATTGCAGATTCAGATGAGTTTTTAGAAATTTATACTACCCGCCCAGAAACTATGCTAGGGGATACGGCAGTTGCGATTCATCCACAGGATCCGCGATATCAACATTTACATGGTAAATATATTGACCATCCTTTAAAAAAAACTAGAATCCCAATTATTTTGGATGATCAAATAGTTAAAATGGATTTTGGAAGTGGTGCCGTCAAAATTACACCTGCACATGATCCAAAAGATTATCAAACCGGTATTAGACACCATTTAGAATTCATTGATATTCTCAGTGATGATGGCGAAATTAATGGAATCCATCGATACCAAATGAGATTCAATATTCTGAGAGAAATGAAAGATATAGGATTATATCTCGGCAAAGAACCCCACAAAATGGAAATTGGATTTGGCGACCGTTCCGGAGATATTATTGAACCACGTGTTAAAGAACAATGGTTTATGAAAACTGATGAATTAGCCAATAGAATTTTGAATCTCTTGGATCAAGGAGAAATTACTATTATTCCTAGTTCACAAACATCGGTATTTAGAAATTGGTTAACCAATAATCAACCTTGGTGTATTTCTCGCCAGTTATGGTGGGGACATCCGATTCCGCTAGAAGAAACTGATGTTTTAGATACCTGGTTTTCTTCAGCTTTATTACCTTTCTCTGCATTGGGTTGGCCAAAAGAGGAGATAAAATTTGGTTTTCCAAATGCATTGATAGAAACTGGGAGTGATATCATTTTCTTTTGGGTTATTCGGATGATGATGCTCAGTTTAGCTATTCACGATGTATTGCCTTTTAGAAAAATCTTATTGCATCCTATTGTTAGAGACAGGGATGGGAAAAAAATGTCTAAATCTAGGGGAAATGTAATTGATCCTGTAGATATTATCAATGGAAAGAAACAAATAGATTTGATCAATGATATTAATAATTCTATTTATTTGAATTCTGAAGAGAAAAAAAGATGTATTAAAAATATTAAAAAACAGTTCCCCAATGGAATACCCGAATGTGGAACTGATTCATTGAGATTTAGTCTATTGAGTTATTTTAATCATGACATGTCTATTAATTTAGATATTATTCGATTTTACGAATATCGTACCTTTTGCAATAAAATTTGGAACGCACATAAATTTTTATTATTGCATTGTGATAAAATTAATTTATCCAATTTTTTTGAATTTCCTCCAAATTTGGAGAATGGAAATGTTATGAATTTCTGGATTTTGAGCAAACTAAATCAACTAATGATTGAGATTACAATTGCTATTGAGAACTATAAATTTGGACAATATACCAAATTATTGTATGATTTCGTGATGGAAAACTTTTGTAGTATTTATTTGGAAACAACTAAAAGATATATTGCCGATTGCCAATGCACTCAAGAAGTCTTTTTTTATTGTTTACAGATTCTTTATCGATTATTGCATTTAGGAATGCCGTTTCTAACAGAAGAATTATTTCACTATCTTCCATTACAGGATAGATTGTCGACGGATTATCGAATCGTCGAATTTCCATTTCCTGTTGGTAATAGTGAACTGATGAATACTGAATTGGAAAATGAGTTTACAATCGCTTTCCAAAAAATTATTGAAATAAGAAATTACAAAAGTTCGATGAAAATGAATAGAAAAGATCGTCCAATTGTTGATATTTCTTTGGATCAACATTTGGCGAATAGATTTCGAGATCAGATTATTGATCTTGCTTTTATTGAAGATTTTAGAATTTAATTTATAATATATGATTCAGCGCAGTCTCAGTGACGATGCATGGAATAGCACTTGGGTAGAAAATTATTTTCCATTTTCTGTAACTGGCATTGGAAACATATGATGCCGATTTTCTTTCGACAAGTTGCGCATTTCTTATTATCAATTTTGGCCTTCGCACTAGATTGATTACCAGATTCCATTTATTATGTATAAAACTATTGTCTGTATAGTTTATCCATCATTTTTTATTAGTCATTACAGTCGCAATCGCAGCCACAACCTCCGCCCCCACAATTAGCAAAGTTGCCACAAAATCCACAACTGCCGCAGTACCGATCGTCGCATGGACAAGATTCGCAACAAAGTAATTTGAGAAGGCACATACAGCAACTGCAATCGAAACATTTTTCCATTACATTGCAACAGGAATCGAAACAACCATCGCAACAAAGTCCAAACTTATGGAATATATCATTATGAACAGAAGGTGGGGGATTGGTAGATGTTTGATAGATTTCTGGGCTTGTTTCTTCTGCCATCGCTTGAATTATTTATAAAATTAGATGGAATCATTCTCCCATCACTTTTTTTGATAACATTTCTTCCATCAGAATTTATTGATCTATTTAGCCATCATTTCTTATTAATCATCAAAATCACAATCGCAATCGCAATCGCAATCGCAATCGCAACACACTTCGAAGCAGATGCACATATATTCCCAGATAGATTGGAAACAACCACATGAGAAACGATTTTCTTGTTCATTTTTAATTACCGATGGGCCATCTTTTTTTGTTAATTTTTGATAACATTTTTTGCAATATATTTTATCTAAATATTGCGAAAAACATTGATAACATATTTGAGATTTGCATTCACAACATTCATATTGTGATGAATTTTGTTCGCAACTTTGACAGTTCGAAAAGACCATTTATTTGTTTTTAATCGTATTTAGCTATCATTTTTTATGGCTTTTCACCTCTAGCTAATCGTCGATTAACATCTTCAATAACTCCCGGCAATTCCTCAATAGTATCAATCACATAATGAGCACCACTTTTGCGCAAGATTTCGCGACATTTTACTAATCGATATTGGATTTCCTCCGGGCTCATATTTTCCACCTCTTCCAAACTATTTATGTTCATGTAATTACTCCACCTTGCGATCCCACAGCTCCAACATCCCGCTTCCGTGGCTTCATTACAACCACTAACAGTATCATCCACTTTAATCACAGCTTGAATTGGATGAACATCTAATAAATCCATATTACAGTAAACCATAAACGGTTTAGGTCGAGCACCATGACAGACCTCATCCCCGGCTACACTGGCATCAGGCTCGAACCCTTGTTTCTTTGCTTCTGCTAGTATAACATCAACCATTTCTTTAGTAAATCCGGTAGTAACGCCAATTTTGATTCCAAATTTTTCACGCATTAAATCTACAGTTTCTTTAGTTCCTGGAATTAATTTTGCATATTTTGGCAAACATTCCAATTGCATTGGAACAAAATCTTCAAACACGCGATCAACATCAGATTGGTTAGGATATTTACCATAAACTTTCTTCCACCTTTCTCGAATTTCTGGGATTTCCGTTAGAGCTTTGATATGTAAATCTTTTCGGAGACCCATTGGTTGGCGCGCCTCTTCCATGGTAATAGGCACGCCATGTTTTTCGAAAACATCGACGAAGACGATGGCAGGGGCAATGCAGTAAATATCTACCGTCGTCGAACTCCAGTCCAAAATAACAGCCTTTACTTGGCCTCTATAAGTTTTAGTATAAACGTAGTCTGCCGGATTTGACATTATAAATTATTAAATTTCTATTTCTTTATATCAGTTTCTTCAATAATCATCCTCATCCTCACAACGGCGCTTTCTATGGTAATCACTACAATCTGCGCAGATATTTGAATTACAATGTTTACAATACCAACCACCTCCGCAATCTTTACAAACATAATGATTGCATGTATTACAATAATCACAATAATAACGACAATTTTTACAAATTACTTTATGTCCACAACTTTGGCATTTTTCAACACAATTTGGACATACTGATACATTGCAGTGACATTGCGGTCCACAGCAATCTTGACAATAGGATGGTTCCCCGAATTGTTGACATAAATCACATCTTCTTAAACAATTTTTACAAGACTCTCTCCCACAATTTTTACATAAAATCAAACATTTTAGACAACAGATTTTATGACAAAATTTGCAACTTTTCATACATACCCGACATCTTACATTTTTCCCAGATGGACATTGACATTTTAAAATAAATTTGGTTTTCATTGTATTTCTTGCGGACTTCATTAATTTATTCGTATAGTCTGCGTGGTTACCACAACTACATTGAATGCTCGTCTCAAAATTTAGGTGTTTCCTAGAATAAATAATTAATTTTTGATCCAAGATATTTACCACCTGTGGAGGTATTGATTTCCCATTCGACAAATAATAGTTAATAATATCATTATGAGATAAATATTTTAAAAAACTTGGTTCCAAATCTTTTGATAAATATTGCATTTGATAAAAATTATAAATATTTAATTAAATCATTTTTTTCATTCTAAACTGTTGCATAAATCCGATATTCATTTTGAACAATTTCTTCCATTGTTAGCGCAACCATTTGAATAAATTCTTTCAAATCATCAATAAATATATGACCAATATTACCTATTCTAAAAGTTTTCTCATATTTCAGTTTTCCAACATAAATAGCAAAACCTTTTTGATAAAGTTTTTGGTAAAACTCTTCAAAATCGAATTCTTCCCAAGGATAGTAAAATGTCGTTATAATTGGTCCTTGAACATCTTTTCGCAAAAATAGTTTGAAGCCAATGGCTTTCATTCCTTCTGATATCAAATATTGATTTTCACAATATCGTTGATATCTTTTTTCTATTCCTCCTTCTTCTTCCAATTCTTTTAACGCTTCTTCTAATGCTAAAATACTTTGTACTGGAGGTGTATATCTAAATTGTCCTGTTTCTCGCATTGATAAATATTGTTCCCGCATATCTAATGATAAAGTGGTTGCATAAATTGCATTCCTAATTAAATCATTTTTTCTGGCAATAATAATGGAGAACCCTGGAATACCCTGTAAGCATTTATTTGCCGATGTTACCATATAATCCATATAAGATTTCTCAAAATCTATTGGAATCCCACCAAAACTACTCATTCCATCTACCATCAATATTCTTCCGTGATTTCTGACTATTTTTCCTATTTTTTCCAATGGATTAAGTATTCCAGTTGTCGTTTCATTATGGACCACGATTACCCCTGTAATTTCATGATGCTTAGATAAATATTTATCCACATCTTGGGGGTCAATCATCTGATTCCATGAATATTGGATTTTATCGTGCGGTATTAAAGATCTCTCCAAAATTTGACATATTCTTTTGCCATATGCTCCATTGACTAATACCAATATTATATCATAATTAGGAGAAAATCTTGATGTTATGACTGATTCTAAACCAAAGGTACCGGAACCTTGCATCAAAATAATATCATATATCTCAGCATCTATTTTTCCTAATTGGAATATCTTTCGGCGAATGTTTTTTATTTTATCAGTAAATGCTTTATCACGTGTATTATAATCGGCTAAAGAAGCTTCTTTGACTCGTTTCGACGTCGTCAGGGGTCCAGGGGTCAATAAAAATGGATTAGACATTTTTATAATGTTTAGGGATATAAAAAGTTTATATCAGTTCTTGTCCTCTTTTTTGATAAGAACGGTATAGACCAAAAGTGACATAAAAGAATCCGATAAATATTGCTGGATAAATAAGGAAACCAAAGGTCATAAAAAATCCAATGAAAAAGGCTTCCCAAAAGGTACATCCTTTCGACTGATTTTTTAAAATTATATTCGTAATAATTGCTAAAAAGATACCTATAACAACGGAAAATATTATTAAATCGGATGGTAATTTCAAATATCGATGACAGATTTTAAGATATATAGCGCGAACTTTAAAACACCTTTCTTCTCCCGTATATTTACCTATTTCTTTGGGAATTGTCTGATGACAATATAGACATAATTCATAATAATCGAAACATTCCTGACAGATGGGATTATTCTTGCAACAGTGCAAATATCTCTTCTCTATTGAGGGCCGAGATTCAATGCAAACGGGGCATTCAAAATATTCTTCCAGTGGTTGATATTGCATTTTATTAGATTTATAAGTTTTATCTTTCACTTTTTTATTTTGCATATTTTGTACATTTTTTAGACTTCCACTGTTTCTTGTCGAATTCTTTCAGTTATTGTACTATATTTCTGATAGAGATATATTACGATTGAACTGATGCCTCCCAAAAAACCAAAATAAGCAAGCCCCAGCAAAAAGCCAAAAAATAGACCATCTCCAATGTCGCCCGCACAACCTAAATATATGGTGAGGAATCCAAATGTCCAGAAAATTGCTACTGTGAGAATGCCCAAAAGTATTTTATGTGTCGTTTTCGATTTGATCACATCATTACAAAAGATTCTAACTCCTAAACATATTTCATTACCAGAATACGCACCCATTTCTCTTTCAATAGATTGATTGCATGTTTGACATCTAGATAGTTTTCCGAAACAATCTGTGCAATAGAAATTACCTTTTAGGCAATGGAAATATTTTTTATCCAGTTGGGATTGAAAATCTTCGCATGCACTGCATTTCCAAGATTTGTCAACTTCGTGGTAGTTCATTTCGTTGTTGGTGTATTTTATAAGTTTTAGCTTTCACTTTTTTTCGAAATAAAAAAGTGAAATAATATCATAGGATGCCTAGAAAACAAATGTTATTTCTTGATATTGACGGAACTGTTACTAATACCTCAGGTGGCACTATGATTGAAATTAATGGGGTAAAACATTATTGTCTATTTGGGACTTATCAAGGTTCTAATCAGTTTGATTTAACTGATATTCAAAGATATTTTTGTCTCTCCGATGGGACTAATGTCAGTCATCTCGTCATTGATTTTCTGAAAAGAGTTCAAGATAAAGAGATAGAAATTATTCCGGTGACCAACAACTATCGTGACACAACCATTAGATTATTGGAATTATTAGGAGTTCCCGAACCTGAAAGAGGCCTTTATCGCGAGGTACCCTTGACCAAAAAAAAATTTATCAATCAAATCGTTGAAGTAGAACCCGATGCCGATTATTTTTATTTAGAAGATACCCTATCGTATTTTGAAGATATTGATGAAAAAGTTATTACCATCGACTGTTCCAATGGTAATTGGATTGGAAAACAACTTTACGAACAAAGCAACGATTTTTTGGAAAGTATATAAAAACGGCGTTTTTTGAATGGCATATAAAAAATTTGAAAGATCAAATTTATAAGATAAACAAATGTCCGTTCCTCAAAAAGAAAAACAAGTATTAAATTTTTGGAAAGAAATTAATGCTTTCCAAAAATCTTTAGAAATTTCCAAAACTTTACCACCATTTATTGTCATGTTTGGACCACCTTTTTCATCAGGTCTCCCCCATTATGGACATCTAGTATCCTGTTCCCTCAAAGATATTATTCCAAGATATAAAACCCAAATGGGATATTATGTAGCAAGACAGTGGGGTTTTGATACGCATGGGTTGCCAATTGAATTCGAAATTGAAAAGCTATTAGGAATCAAAACACGACAAGAAGTTTTAGATTTTGGGATTGGAAATTACAACAATGAATGTCGCAAAATTGTAATGAGATGTTCTCAACAATGGCGTGAAACTATTGATCGAATGGGATTTTGGGTTGATATGGACAATGACTATAAAACCATGGATTTATCTTTCATGGAATCTGTATGGAATGTCTTTCAAAAACTCTATCTACAAGGCCTCGTCTATCACGGCCAAAAAATTATGCCTTATTCCACTGCGTGTGGTACTCCCCTTTCCAACAATGAAGCTAAATCCAATTACAAAAAAGTATCTGATCCATCTTTAGTAATTAAATTTCCTTTATTGGATCGCGACGAAGAATACTTTTTAGTTTGGACGACTACTCCGTGGACTCTACCTTCTAATCTCGCATTATGTTTACATCCAGATTTAGAATATGCCTTGGTAGATGATCCCAAAACACATCAAAAATTATGGCTTTCTTCATCTTCCATTCCTAGATATTTTAAAAATGAAGTTAAAATTCTAGATAAAAAATTGGGCCACCAATTGGCGGATCTTAGATACCAACCTTTATTTGATTATTTTTATTCACAATATGGACAACAAGCATTTAAAACTGTCATTGACAAATATGTATCTGATCAAACAGGTACTGGTATCGTCCATCAAGCCCCTGCTTTTGGACAAGATGATCAACGTGTTTGTTTAAAATACGGAATCATTCACAAAGGAGAGGATCCACCATGTCCCTTAGATACCAATGGATATTTCACTCAGCCTGTTGTCGATTATTTAGGTCAACATCTCAAAGATGCAGAAACACCTATTATTATTGAATTAAAGAAAAAAGGATTAATGTTCGATTCCAAGCGGGAACTACACGATTATCCCTTTTGTTGGAGATCTAATACTCCACTCATTTATCGCAATGTTCCTGCCTGGTTTGTTAATATTGAACCTTTAAAAGACAAAATAATTGCCAATACCCTTCAAACCCGTTGGGTCCCACAACATGTCAGGGATGGCCGTTTTATCAACCTCCTCAAAGATGCGCCTGATTGGTGTTTTTCACGTAATCGTTTCTGGGGTACACCTATTCCACTATGGATTAGCGACGATGGAGAAGAAGTTATTTGTATTGGATCCATCCACGAATTAGAAGAACTAGCAAATCTTCAGGAAGGAAGTGTCACAGATCTACATCGCGATAAAATTGATCAAATTATTATTCCTTCTCGGCAAGGGAAAGGAATGTTACATCGCATCGATGAAGTATTTGATTGTTGGTTTGAAAGTGGCGCGGTTCCATATGCATCACAAGCGAAACTAAAAATTCCAGCAGATTTTATTGCGGAAGGTGTTGACCAAACACGTGGATGGTTTTATACCTTAATGGTATTATCCACTGCTTTGTTCGATCAACCTGCCTTTAAGAATCTAATTGTTAATGGATTAGTTTTAGCCGATGATGGCGAAAAAATGTCCAAAAGCAAAAGAAATTATCCACCTCCAAGTGAAGTCTTAGATGAATATGGCGCTGATGCGCTACGACTATATTTGATGGGCTCCCCAGTTGTTAGAGCCGAAGATTTAAAATTTAATAAAGCTGATATTAAAAAAATAGTTTCAGCGGTACATTTTTATTTACACAATATTTTAACCTATTTCCAACAAATGGTTGATTTATACCAAAAGATTGGAGAAACTCAATTTCGTCCGTTCAATGTATTAGAAATTGAGAAACAACAAATCCAAAATCCTTTGAATCATTGGATTTTAGAATTACTTGATCAATTGATTCGAGAAGTTCACCAAGAAATGGATCAATATCAAGTTTACCGAATTCCATCGAAGTTTTATAGTTTTATTGATAAACTCTCGCGATGGTATTTAAATCTTAACAAACATCAATTAAAAACAACCAATGTTCAAAATTTGGAAGAATGTTATGAATCATTATCAGTTCTATTCAATGTGATTCACCATTTGATGTTAATTATGTCTCCTTTTACTCCCTTTTTGAGTGAAAGTTTCTATCAAGAGTTGAAAAATTATTTTAGCATTCCAATGCCGGAAAGTATTCATTTCTTGCGATTAGAAACAAAACTTTGGGATTCTGATCAGAAATGGTTGAAACCTATGAAATATTTTGAAAAAGTTATTAATCTGGTTAGAAGTTTGAGGACTAAAAATCAGAAAATCCGATCCTTCAAGATGCCCATTAGTCAATTATTAATTTTGCATCCCAATCCGGAACACATTAAGGATTTACAATTGGTGGAAGAGCTGTTATATCCACAAGTCAATGCCATGGAAATTAAATATGATACTGACGTTGATAAATATTATGACCAAGATTTTGATATTTGTTTGAAACTGAATCATAAATTAATTGGACAAACATTTAAGCAAAAAGACGCTATTTCTCAGATTACCAAATCTGTGAATGGTATGAAACAGGAAAAGATTTGCAAAATTGTTAAATCTGGCAGCTTTGTGGTAGATAACAAGTATACTATTACGAAGGAGATGTATTCCATTGAAAGGAAATTAAAAACTCAATACAAAAATAAGGATTTTGGATTGGACGGTGAATTATTAGTATTCGTGGATACACATTCAACTGAAGATATGTTAGAAATTTATCGAGTTAGACTTTTAGTCCGACAAATTCAGAATGCACGTCGAGAAGCTGGATTAGTACCTTCCGATTTTATTAAAGTTTATTATCAAACAACCAGCCAACCACTTGAACAATGCAACATGATTTGTTCATTGCTCAATACCCCATTCAATGAATATCAGGGTGAAAAAACATTTTTCAATAAGGAAGTTGAAATTTTAGATCAAACGATTCAGATTATGTTTGCACATAAAGATTAAATTATATTTTATTTATAATATGGGAAAAACATGTCATAATCGTGGATGTCCTGGACATGACTGGATATGTAAATGTGATTATGCTTGTTGGTTATGTCGAACTGGTCGCATGGCAAGTTGTGGAGGTAATGGGGCGAATGATATGTTAGAACCATATCGAATAAAATATGTCTGCTTCAAGTGTCGTCATATTTTTAAGGAAAAATATACCAAATACGAAAATTGGGAAAGACTTTGGAGAAGATATAATGGTCCACGATGCAATCAGTGTGGCGGAGATGTAATAGAGCTTGGACCTAATTTCCGACATTGTAAAACAGAAAAACATTGGAAAGAATTAGAAAGAAAAATAGATACTAAAGAAATTGACCCAGAACAAGAATTTACTTATTGTCCAACGAATCGATATAAAACTCAAAAAAATGGCAGGATTGTAAGATTATAACTTATTTCGTTAAAATTTTAGTATAATTATGTCGACCAAATATAATGAATAGATGTCAGGCCTGTTATAAAACTTTTACCACTTCTTTTAATCTAAAAAGACATCTCGACTCCTCTTCCGTCTGTCAAGATTGGCTCCAATTATCTGATCAAAATAAACAATTTATTGAGGAAGAAAATGTTTTGAACCAAATTGAAATTAAAAACTTGAAAACTGATGATCTTAAATGCCCTTATTGCCATCAACAATTCTCCAATGCCGGTAATTATAATCGTCATTTCGATAATAGTACCATTTGTTATAAATGGAAAAAATATGATATTCTCGACTATTTACAAAAAAATATCTTTAATAAATAATGTTACCAATAATTCCTCACGATCTTATTGTTAGTGTTTATCATTATTTAGACTTCAATCAAAAATTAATCCTGAATCAGGCATCACAAAAATATAATCAAGTATTTTGGAATCGTATATATCTACCTGATAAGAACCGTAGAGATTTAGTCTTTCATGCTAGTCGGAAAGGCCTTGCTAAAATTGTTCATTTGCTAATTGAGAAAAGATTTTCACTCAATTATCCAGGTACCCACTATATGACCCCGTTGCATATTTGTGCAAATTATGGTTTTGATAAAATTGTCCAAATATTACTTGCTCATGGAGCAAATAAACATTTACATGAGGATATGTATTATTTTTATAAAACGCCGTTAGAATGGTCATTATTGTATAGATCTTATGAAAATGTAGAAGGAAGAAATGTACATCGGTGTTTGGAACTCTTGGAAAAGGTATATTCTCCTATTTGTCATAAAAATTGAAAAAATTGATTTAAATACATATCTTATATTATATATTTAAATGACACAATCTGACTTATGGGCGGAAAAATACCGACCTACCAATTTGAATGAAATGATTGGCAATCAAATGAAGATTAAAACTATTGATGATTGGATAAAAAAATTTAAAGACAGTAAAAGTAAAAAAATTCTTCTTATCTCTGGTCCTCCAGGGGTTGGAAAAACCACTTTAGCACATATCATCCTGAAAAAATATACATATCATCCAATTGAATTCAATTCCAGTGATATTCGTGGCTCTAAAAATATTAAAGAAACTATTGGCAGGATCCTTGATTATCGAAGTGTTTTGGATATGTTTCATCACGGTAAATTGCCCAATGCCATTATTATGGACGAGATTGATACCCTATGCAGCGGCGGCGATAAAGGTGGTATGGCCGAATTTCTAACCATTGTTAAGAAAAAAATTAAAGATGGTAACTCTATTGAAAATCCTATTATTTGTACTTACAACGATTTCAGTGATAAAAAATTAACGGAACTCAAAAAGATTTCCATTGAAGTGAAAATGGCAAAACCTTCCAATTATGAAATGACTAAAATCACAAATCGTGTCATTGAATCTGAAAAACTTAATATCGACGATGATGCAGTGCCCTTTGTTGTTAAACATGCAATGGGAGATGTCAGAAGATTAATTAATATCTTACAAGATATCCATATTGCCTTTGGGGATAAAGATGTTTCAGTAGAAGAGGTTCTAAAATTGTTTGAAACATTTGATAAAAAAGATTTAGATATTCAAATTTACGAATCAACGATGGCAATTTTTAATAAAAAGCTTCGCATTGAAGAATTGATTTCTTATTTCGAAATGGGCAGATTATTATTGCCAATTATGTTACATGAAAATTATCCTTATATCATCAATAACCGAGAAATTGATCTCCCGGAATCCTTACACAAAATGATTGATTGTATTGATGCTTTGATTGAAAATGATATCTTTCAAACTAATATGTTCAAAACACAATCGTGGCCTGCATCTGAACCAAGTGGGGCACTTCTTTGTGGAAAAATTAATCATATTGTCACGAATTTGAAGAAATCTATTATTACCACAGATACGATTAAATATACTTCCTTATCGAATAAAATATCACTTTATCATACCAATTTAAAACTCATTAATTCCCTTAACTCCAGGCTCGGTATCAATTTAACACAGGATGAAATTTATTTCTTGTCAGAAATCATCGTTTACCACTTGTATAATAAAAATGGTAAAAAAGAGGAAATAGTTAAAATTCTGAAACGGTATAATCTATCTATCGACGATATAGATGTATTAATTAGAATTAATAAATTCAATAATGAAGATTTGAAAAAAAAGTTTACTATTAAGATCAAAAAAGAACTCAAAGCCTTAGGATAAGATGAGGGCTTAACCCGAATTATGGTATAATTGTTCCCCCTGAACAACTATGACATTTATCCCCACTGACCAAACATTTGGAACCAAAATCAGCTGGCGCATAATCTTCATATTTATTATAAAACTTATCTCCCACATCGGAACATGGATATCCGTTTTCTGATTTGTTCTCGAATTTTTCCATTTGCTCTTCCTCTTCTCCCTCTTGCTCTTGCTCCTCTTCTTCCTCTTCCTCTTCCTCTTCCTCTTGCTGCTCTGATCCGATGGTTAGGCCTTCAAAATCTTCGGATGGAGTGAAATAATCGAATAACATGACAAAAATAAGAGTCAAAGTAATGGGAATAATGACTCTTCTAACAATGGGAGACAATTTTAATTTACTATTTTCTACAAAGTAGGTTACAATAATAGCTAAAATAATAGCAACTAACCATTTATTCTGATTAAGCATTATATAATTTAATTAGATATTTTTTTCTAACTTAACCTAAATTACGATTGTAGAGAAGAATGAAGAATAAAACACCAACTATTAAAATTGGAGGAAATATTTGTAGAAAACCGGTTTCATTAATTTCAGTCATTGCCCGATGTTCTACATAATTACTTACATCTCTACCCCATCGGTTTAGTGCCGGAAAAATATTATTTATTATTTGAATGACTAGGTAGGCCACAAGCAACGGAATCAAGAAATAGGTAATGTAGGCACTAATATTTGGGCTTCCAGTGGCAATCAAATAGGAAGCCAACAAAGCGGAAACGATAGATAGAATATATTCCAAACTAAATACTTGCATCTTATAATAATTGTCAAGATATTTTTATGAAATGTAAGTGTCAAAAAATCCAGATTCCCCCTTTAATTTCATAATCTCATCTTTTAGATATAAATTATCCGTTTTTAATTCGTTTACTTTTTCTTCCAAATCTATAAGTCTATCCAATAATCCGTTTATCATATTTTCCTCTTGTTGAGGAGGATGAGATGGATAGGGCTCTAGTGATAATTCTTTAATATCAGGCAGTTCAAGATCTAGATCAGGTTCATAAAATAATTTTCTTTTTTTATGAATATTATCACATTCCATAGGATACTGATTATAATACTTTTTTTTATTCAAATTTTCTTCATAATAAATTTTTCCCCAACTCCATCCATAATGATACATGTACTCTCTTTTTAGGCGAAAATAATGCGGATCATCCTTGAATGAAGGTGGCTCTAAATCTGGTAGGGATTTAACTACTTCTTCATTTACCAAACGACCATACTCATCTGGTATGTCTCTGATTTTTACTCTTTTCCTTATTTCTTTACTTACCTGCCTTAATCGCACTTTCGTTAAAAAATCGGATTGTTCTGCGATTTCATAATAGATATCCAAAGGTAGCATTCTGCTTTATAAAAAAGTTTTATAATTTCAATTTTTTAACAGGCAACATGACATCCTCTTTTCTTTAATTTACGTTTCATTTTATCTGTTATTTTAGACTCATAGACATAAAGCTCACATAAATTGGACATGTGTTTGATTCCTTCATCCGTTATTTCACTATTTCGACAAGCACGGAGAATATGTAGATTCATCTTTCTGATCCCTTCATCAGTGATTCCACAACGACCACTCGCCTTAAGAGTATGTAGATTCATCTTTCTGATCCCCTCGTCCGTTATTTTTGAGTTATTGGAGACATCAAGAGAATATAGATTCATATGTTTAATCCCTTCATCCGTTATTTTAAAATTGTACCCGGCATTGAGAGTATGTAGATTTGTCAGATGTTTGATCCCTTCATCTGTTATATTATTACATCTGGTATGAAGAGTATGTAGATTTGTCAGATGTTTGATCCCTTCATCCGTTATTTTAGAATTGTAAGAGGCATGAAGCGTATGCAGATTCATATGTTTGATTCCTTCATCCGTTATTTTATCATTATCAAAAGCATTAAGAGTATGTAGATTTAAATGTTTGATCCCTTCATCCGTTATTTTACTACCCCAGGAGACATTAAGAATACGTAAATCAGAAAATAATTTTAATATTTCATCGGTCAATAGATGACGATATCTATATGGGATTTCTCGGATTTTTACTCTTTTTCTTATTGCTTTATTGACCTGTCTTAATCGCACTTTCGTTAAAAAATCGGCTTGTTCTGCGATTTCATAATAGATATCCAAAGGCAACATTTATGGTTTTATCAAAAAGTTTTATAATTTCAATTTTTTCACTCTAAAAAAAATTTGATTTAAAGAAATATCTTATATGACATTAACATAAACCTGGAGTACCTAAATCCTATCGAAGAAATTGAAACTAAACAGCAAAGAGAAAAAGTCCATCTGAGACTATCTCAAAGAACCGCTAAAAAATATCGCACCATTGTTGAGCATCTTGACGATGAATTAAATCTCAAAATGCTTCTCAAATCCATGAAAAAATCCTTCAGTTGCAATGGTAACGTCGAGGATGGACATATCCTTATTCTACAAGGAGATCATCGCGATAGTATAAAGAAATTCCTTTTAAAACAAAAAATTGTTGAATCTCAGGATGATATTGTTATCCATGGGATTTAAAAAAATTGATTAAAATTTTTAATTATAATTTATACGCCTAAAAATGAAACACCTACTACTTTTCTTAGTATTTTTACCACTATTTTATTGTTGTCGCGTCGATAACTTTGATTTAATTGCAGGAAGACATATCAATGTTGGACAACTAGAACTTAGTGTCCAAGATCAAACTATTAAATTTAATCTTACTACTGATGATGGATGGTTAATGCGAACCGTCCATATTTATCTGAGTGAAAAACCACTTCTGCGCAGGAATCCACCACCTGGCCAATTTCCATTTAAGGATGAATTTCGGCCCACTGACAATTATCAAGTAGAATTCAGTTTTTACGAATTTGAATTCCTATGTAATGATTCTGTCAACATTGCAGTTCATGCTGAAGTAGTCAGAGAATGTGGTTCTGAATCAGAAGAATCAGAAGAATCAGAAGAATCAGAAGAATCAGAAGAATCAGAAGAATCAGAGGAATCAGAAGAATCCGAAGGTTTCGAAGAACAATGCGAAAAATCTGAAACTGCATGGGTTAGAGGTGATCAAGAACTCAATGGTCACCGTTGGGGATGGTGGATTGCTAATTATACACTATGTTGTGAATGTCAACCATCCATTGATCTCATCAATGCATCAAATAGCCAAATCAATTTAATTTGCAATGTTCAATGTCGATCATTAGTTTTTATTGCCACTGTATTTGAAGGTCTTCTTATTTGTCTCAATAACAATTTTACCTTCAATAATATGAATATTCTGGTAACTAATCAACTAACAATGGAAGAATATTCTTTTCAAACGGATGAATAATGTATTACTGTATTTGCTGGATGTGGAGAAAGTTATCTAAATATCCAAGTAGAACTACAAAATGGCACGATTGTATCAGAACCTTTATTCGAATATGATATTTGTTGTAATATTCAAGAAGCTGCCGGAATTGGTAGCGGTCTCGAAAGTAATAACGTCTCGAAAGCAAATATCATCTATCCTTTGATTTCAACCATTACTCTTATGATTGCTTATTTAATGGGATAAAAAAAATTGATTAAAATTTTATAACTACAAAACAACAACTAACTATGAGAAAACTAAGTGCAACTATATACGGAGGATGTTTAGCTACATTTTGGATAGTCTTTTTTGCTTCCATCATTGCGATTGTTATGATAGAAACTGAAAATTATAGCAACTGTGACAAAGAAATTTGTCTTATCACACAAACTTTAGATAATTGTCAAATCTATTTTGAAGAAACTAATACGACCTGTCCTTGTTATGGGGAACCAGATGAACCAGTGGCTTTCGGGACACATGGAGTAGATTGTTATTTTGATGATGAATATTCTTGTCCACGTTTGGATCAAGAATATTGTTACCCAGCAGTCTTTAAAGTTCTAATCAGAATTTTTTATACAGTCGCTATTATTTTTGGTGTAACTAGCATTTTAGGAACCCTTTTACTCTTTCCTCTCATTTTCATTTATCAAAATTCTTATTATAAATTCGTCGAGGACCATTCCAATCTTGCAAATACTTCCTAATAGGAGGAGCCACTAATACGGAAGTCTTATCATTAATACGGTTAAATCCTTGAATCGAAGGATCATACCAATCTTGACAATAAATAGTGTTCAAAGGATGAACATCAGAATTCTCTTGGAGAAATTTTACATAATATTCAGTTGCTTCGAACGCAATTGCGGGACAATCATCATCATGATAATAATTTCGCCAACTACGAACAAATAAAGTCTTCAACCACATTACAAAATTCTCTTGCATCAACTGTTTCGAAGAATTTCGATAAAAATATCTGAGCTCTTTCAGTCTTTCCTTAAAATCATCCAAATTGTCAGGAGTGTGCAATCTCCAAGGACCATCTACAAAAATCCCAGCAATTTTCCATATCAATGTTGAAAAAACTCTATCACAAATTTCTTCCTTGGTTGCTATACATTTTTTAGTAATTCTATAATAACTCTGACCCTTCTCATCTTTATCAATATAGATAGGATAGTCTCTTTCGACCAATTCTTGAATTTCTTGTGCCATACCCTTGATCAATGCCATGGTTCCGAATCCGTCAACATGAAATTCGCAAATCTTTTCTCTAATAAGCCAGAAAAAGAAATCAGTAGAAAATTTATATCTGTCGTCTTCATTAATATAATTTCTACAATAATTGAAAAAATCTGTATCAAAAATTGTTTCAAAAATTTTTTTTCGTTTCTCAGGGTCTCTTGTCAGATTATATATATAGAAAAAAACATCTTCGCAACGAATATGCCAATAAAGCCGACCACCACTCCAATTATACGCATATTGTTTAAAATGTTCCAGAGATGGTCTTGTGACTAATCCCCATTTTTTTAATGATCTACACTCCAAAAATTCCTTCGCAAAGTAAGTAGAATATGTTGATGCCAAGATTTTGGTAATTTGTTGGTTCAAAAATTGGGTTGTTGTTTTGTTTGGAAGAACTCTTGTTTTTGCTAGGTGATGTAACATAGTTAAATTATGATGTCGCGGAATAATCTTGACTAGATAGTTAATATTGGTCAAAATAAGAGCCCACGATTTACAAACAAATTTTACTTGATATTCTAATAGATCCATGTCCAAATATGAAAAGATAATAACTAGAATCGGAGTAGGCACTGGATCAAATGGATAATATTGAGGAATTGGCTTAGTTAACCAATCTCTTGCTCGAAGATTTTCCACAACGGAATCAGCCATTGTATCAAATTGATCGGTCTCAACTTCTTGATTTTTAGTAGACAAAGAACCCATTGCTTTTTAACTAATAAGTATAGAACTAATAGCCTTCATTTTTTATAATTAAGTTTGAGTCGCAATAGTAGTTGTTGTTGTAGCATACCAATCCATTGGATCATCTTTTGTTTCTTCTTTTGGTTTATTATTTTTATCAGCGTTTTTTTCTTTATTTTTTTGAAATGGGAACATCTTCTTGTCTTTTAAAAAAATATTTAATTCAAATTTTTTTATAACTTAATTCTTTTCTGACACATTTCGCATCTCCCGCAAGGTTTCCCCCCTCTTTTCGGAAACCAACAACTCCAACTCATTTTGAGCATCTTCAAATAACCATTTTTTCGAGCGATATCAACATATTGTTTTTTAGTCAAATGTACCATTGGATATCTAAATTTTCGGAATATCAATAGAGGTTGCTGTTTTTTAGGCAAATCCGTTCTTAAACGGCAATCTTTTTCAAATCCTATTCGCCATTCTCTAGTGGCGTTATCTAATCCGGTGCCACAATTTTCCAATCCGACTTCAAAAGCCGGAGCGGGATGGAAAAGAGAAAACCTGGCCATTCTTTCGTATTGAGTAAAAGGTCTCGCAAATTTTCGGAGATGTTGATGGATATATATCGCTTTGGCTTGTACCCGAGGCATATCAGGTATTCTATCAGCATATAAAGTTGGTAATAATAATCGCCGAGTATGTGGATATTTTTGAAATAACAACTTTCGAATAGAATTCATGGTTTGAATTTCTTTCCCACGATTTCGGCGATGTTGTACCGGATCAATCAGTGGAGCATCGACATCCAACATCGTTAGATAAACAGGTTGAACAACTTTCTTTTGATCGAGCAATAATTGGCATAGACGGAAGGTAGAATCCATACCGCCAGTCCAAAAGAGATAGGTAGCGGATGGATTATAATGATACTTCGGAAAAACGCGTTTGGGACTAACAAGATAGATTAAATATAATAATACGACTAACAACACAATCCAAACGAACATTTATATAATTATGAAATAAAAATATTCACTAATATATATAAATGAAACGTAGTGATCAAATTATGCATATCGATACTCTCAAAGTTCTATTTATGTTGGCATTAGTGCTTGGTGCCCTGGGGCTCGAAGTAATGGGAGTATACGAACTTTATAAAGAACATTTGTATTACATTATTATCTTATTCTTATTTGCCGAATTACTTTTGGGTATTTTTGCAAGTATGACAATGGGTACATCCGTTTTTAACTTGAGAAATTTAATAGTATCGGCAGCAATCATAGTTACATCTTATTTATGTTATCGCGAAAAGATAAAGAAAATGATGATATCTTCTCCAAGCTACACAGAAGGATTTGATGTCGACGAAGAAGATACTGGTTCAGAATGATGAATACGTTTACCACTTTTTAATTTTTTACCAAAAGTTTTTTCATAATAATATTTTATTAAATTACGATTATTAAATATCAAAAATTTGATATTTGATTTACAACTATCTCTTAGACCATCATTATGATCTATATCATCTAATGCATTTTCAATCCGTTTATATATATTTTTGTTGATCCGTTTTTCATTGCGAGAAATAAAGTCATATAATCTATTATAATTGGTTATGAATATTTGTTCAATAATTTTATCCATCTCAACTGCTTCCCAACGGTGGCCATTGAAGATCCAGGCCAATTTGGTACTTAAATTTGAGATGTAAATATTTCTATTAGTTTCCCTAGAAATATATATTTCTTTAACCAATTCTAATATGGAATTATATATTCTTCCCACAATTTCGGACCACGTTCCGGTACAAATATGATGAAAATTTTCTTCACCAAATTTATTCAACCTGAAATCAGACTTTTTCATTTTGCAACTTTTTCTTTTGTGACGATAGTAATTTGTTTTAATAGTAAATCCTTTGTTACAATCTTCACACACATAATCAGAATGATTATATTTCTTACAAAAGCTATCATAATACTCTTTATATTTCAATTTAACCTCTTCTCTTGAAATATCCATGAATGTAGTGGGACATTCTTTTTTCTTCAATAAATGACTATTGAGGATCGCTTTCCGACCAAATTTTTTTCCACAACGCATACAAAAATACATTGTGCATACAACGTTAATGTTCTACCTTTTTAAGCCCTTTTTTCCGCAAGCATTTTTTACCATTGGTATTCTTATTTTTATACTTTATTATTTTTCATGAATGCAATTATGATGAAAAATAATTATTATTTTGATTTTTTCAGGGGAGGGATCACTATAGGATCACTAAAAGGATCATTTTCGGTTTCTGATTGTAACTGGTAATAGTTTCATTGATATTAATTATATGATCAGTGGGTTATTATCATATATAAAGTGCATAATTTTACAAAACGAAAATATCCCATTTATTACGTATTTAAGTAATAACTATATACTCATTTAAAAATTATGATAAGAACGGAACCTTAAAATTGTGCTGCATAATTTTCTAAAATTTTCAAAATCGACCCTTTTTTTTCAATTTTATATTATAATATATAAATATATGATATTCATTTTTTTCTTCAATCAAAAATGCTTTTAATAAAAAGAGTATAATTTTAAGTAATTTAGAAAATTATGTAACACAATTTATCTATATTGAAATGTTTATATATGTTAATATATGTTAATATTATTATTGTAATAGATAATAGACTCTATAAAAGTCCTTTAAAAATGAACAAAAAATTGTGCTTTTTGTATATGGTATAATCCTTATTATGAGTTAAAAATAGTCTATTAATTTTATTACCATTTACAATCAGAAAACCGAAAATGATCCTTTTAGTGATCCTATAGTGATCCCTCCACTGAAATTTTTAAAGACGCGGAATCTATGATGCTAACTTCATCAGCAAATATTCTAATATAATATATTTTTCTCGTATCAGTCTATAAAATTTCTATTGGCGGAAGGGAATTATTGGACAGAATATTGGATTTTTCTTTCCAAACAGGCATTTTTAAGAGATATAATTTTGTTATAAATGCCCCAGTTTTCATCCCAGACCAGCATTTCTTGGTCGTTTTTTAACACCTGGTATATTTTATCGGAATCCGCTTAGTTTTTTAGGGGTACAACCCCAAAAAATGGTCAAAACCGACAATATTTTAGAAAATTGTGTTATATTTTTCTCCCATTGAAATAAATATATTATAATGATATTACCATTGTAATAGATACAATTCCTTCAAAAAACGTTGCTAAAACAAATCAAAAAATTATGCAAAAGCAATATGGTCTAAACCTTATTGACTAAACAATATTCCATTAATCAGATAAACCATTTACAATCAGAAACTAAAAGTGATCATTTAGTGATCCCTAGCAAATTGTGTGATGGTAAATTTTGAAATCAGAACATCTATGATTGTAAATTCGTCATAATATTAAAAATGTATTCGCGTTTTCTTCGCATCAGTCTATATATTTTAATCTACGTGAAACATCTGCGCAAAATATTATCATGCCGAGAAATATAAGCTATAAGTAGCTTGTTTTTGTGCAAGACCAGTATTTGTTGATTGTTTTTGGATACCAGATGTATTTTTATCGACATCCATCTATTTTTTCTGTGGGGTATAACCCTAAAAAATGGTCAAAACCGGCACTATTTTAGAAAATTGTGTTATATTTTTCTCCCATTGAAATAAATATTATTATTTTATTTTATCATTGTAATAGATACCCGCCCTTCAAAAAACGTTGCTAAAAACAAATCAGAAATTGTGCAAAAGCAATATGGTCTAAACCTTATTGACTAAACAATATTCCATTAATCAGCTAAACCATTTACAATCAGAAACTAAAAGTGATCATTTAGTGATCCCTAGCAAATTGCGTGATGATAAATTTTGAAATTAAAAATATTTATGGTAATAATCCTATCAGCATAGATCGCCACATTAAAATTATTTTTTTAAGTCAGTTAAAAAGTCCAATTATAACCATAATCAATCCAATAAAAAAATATATCTTTATATTATAGTTATGAAAGGTTTTGTTATTATTACAATTATCCTTGTTATCCTCCTTTTAACCATATATAATTCCACAAAATCTTGTGAAACTTTTGACGGACCTGATGTCTCCACCGGTTATGAACAATCCACTGGCGCTTCCGAATATTACGATTGGGGGTATAAACCCATTCCCGATCAACCCCAACAAGAAGAAGCTAAATCCGCGGAACTTACATGCCCAAAATGTCAACATGTTTATTTAGACAATAATATCTGTAATATTGTTATTGACGATCGTCATCAGTGTAGACAATGTGATATTACTAAAAATAAAGATATTGGGAAATATGTTCTTAAAAGTAGTGTTCCACCTTGTCCAGATTTAAGTAAATTTGCGACTAAAGAAATGGTCAAAGCTGGTCGTAATATGAATGATTATGTCTTGAAAAGTAGTATCAAACCGTGTAACTGTGCCGATATGAGTAGATATGTACTCAAAAGTGAAATACCTGCTTGTCCCAAGTTGCCCAAATGTCCTATTTGTCCCATTTGTCCTCGTTGTCCTAAATGCGAAGAATATCCTATCGAAAAACATAAAGATGTTGTTAAATATATCTACAAAGATGAATGCGAACGTTATAAAAAAAGTTTATTCACCAGTTTAGAAGATTGGGTTAAATCTAAAATATCACCAAGTGATCCTTCAGTATCAGTCGGAAAATTACCTTATGGGTACGGTTTTGGTTATACATATGGATATGGATTAAACAATCCTGGATATGGATTGAGTGGAAATAAAGTTACTGGAATGGTTCAAAAAAAATTGAATTAGATAATTACCAAATAAAGTAGATATATAATGCAGTTCTATGAAAAATGTATTTACTTTATTCTATTTATTTCAAACAAATATCTTGATTTCCAGATTACTGAAAAACTATTATCCTATTTCGAATCCAAAATGATTAAGAAATATGTCTCCAAAAAAGATATATCTCCAACAGTCATTCCAACCATTGACGCCGATAATTTAACAGATCAAAATTTCAATCTATTATCCGATAATTATCGCAAACCTGTAGTTATCAAAGGATGGTTGAAAGATTCGAAAGCTGTTAGAGATTGGGATTTGGATTATTTAAAAGAGATTATTGATGATTTCGAAGTTAACGTTGTTAAATATGATTCAAATCTTATTTTAGAAAAAATGCCATTCAATCAATTTGTGGAAGATATTAAAAATTCATATGTTAATAACAACCATACTATTCTATACAAATTTCCTCACTTATTTAATGATCTCAAACCTGAATTTGATGGTTTGGTCTCAACTTTATCCAGTACGAATTTGCGAAATATTCATATTGCCAATCTTTTTATTGGATATAATGATGGAAATAGAACTAGTGGAAGTAACATGCATTGTGCAGGAAGTGGAAATTTCTTTTGCATGCTCCAAGGCAAAAAACATTGGACCTTAATCGATCCTACATATAGTTGTCTCTTAAAAGGTCGCGTAGCTCAAAACGGAATTCATGGACAAACTCTTTTTGATATGCCTGATACGAATCTCAATGATTATCCAAATATCTTCAAATATCTGCCAAGATATGAAGTTACGTTGGAACCAGGAGATGTATTATGGAATGCGCCATGGTGGTGGCATCGGATTAGAAATGAGAATGGTCCAAGTATTGGTATGGCTATTAGAAATAATAAAGTCACCAAATTAAATTTGCAAAATAATTTGACTTATACCCTTTCAGGATATATCTATCTTTTATACAATACTTTGACAATCGAAGTGTATGAAAGAATGAAACTAAAGAAAGATGATAATTTTGGTGCTTCTAAGAAAGAGGATCACAAGGATAACGTTTTATATCAGATTGATACTCTAGTAAAGAAATATCCGAAATCTAGTAAAATTGAAGAAATTTATAAATGGTCGCAATAATAATATTGAAATTGAAGACATGAAATATCAAGAGTCTAATATATTGTTCGAATAATCGAAATGGAGTGAATGTATAAATTCGGCAAACAGTAATAAAAATGGAAACTAAAATAGCAGAAACAATACCAACCGCTAAATATGCCATATCTATTGATAAACCGAAATAGAGGTGTAAGATAATCGCCACGATGCTCATCATTCCCATATATACAGGTGTAAATATTGTATAAAAATAATATGGGTCAACAGTTTGGTTGAAACAATGATTTGGATTAATTTGGTCTTGATAACTATAAAAGCCTTGAAAAAAAAGGACAAACGCAGGCCAAGAAGAACCAGCAATAAAGGCACGGAGATACATTATAATAAAATAGGATATTAAAAAAACCAAAGTTCGATAAAATAATCTGATAAAAAGTTATAATGGCGTGTGGTTGTGCTAGGCTTAAAAAACGAATTGCTCCAAAGAAACGAGTTATTATTCCAAAAAAAGTAATCAAGACGGTTGCGACCCCTCCTCCGAAGAAGAAGACTTAGTTTTTTTATCAGAAGGCTTTTTATATATAAAATCATGACCATATGATTCAATATCTTTAAAATGATGATTTACATGAATTTTAAATCCACGTTGATTACTATAGTTTCCAGCTACAAATCCCAAACCGAAACCTGTGCTGACTTTTAAAAGTGTATTAAGCATTGTTATAACTAATATTGGTTAATATTATTCAATTTTTTTTTTAGTGAATTAAAGATAAAACTTGTGAATTCCCATTGTAATTGTTTGACTACATATTGGACATTGCTTTTGTGGCGCTATTAGAATTTGTTTAGCACAAGTAACGCATAAAACGGCATGACCACAATCTTTGATAACACATTTGCGCAAATTATTCTGACAAACAACGCAGATTTGTATTTCATCAATATCGTCATCGGCGATTTCATCAGTTTGTCCATTAAGATAGAGAAATGATTCGTTAGTAATCATTTCATGCCTAGTCAGGCGCATAAATTCAGAAATTCGGTGATAAGCTTGGTTCAATCCAAGCTGGTTTAAGGCTTGGAGAATATCATAAATTGACATATTTGTCTTTTCAATTTTATTTACAAATTCTTCGCAAGTATTACCACGTGCATAAGAATTAAATTTAAGATATTGGGCAACACTGATCCAATCATCGGCTAATGTTTCTATCACACAGTTCCAAAGAGCGGTTGGAGAATATGCCATATACGGTAAAGGAATTTGGCATCGGTCATCTTTCAAAAGAAGTTCTACACATCGATGATGACCATTTCGATAGGCAGCCTTGACTGGACAACCAGTCAAGGCTGCTGGATCAACCCGTCTATCGTTTAGCAAAAGTTGGACGCATTTCTCATGCCCATGTTCAGCAGCATATCGAATAGCGATGTTATTCCCATACGATGGATTGAACCGTCCATCCTCTAACAATAATTGCAAAACATCGGAATTACCCTCAAAAGCACTACAGTAAACCGGATCGTGATGTCCAGTGACATAGGCTGGATTGTTGATTTGAGGTAGCAGTAATTTTAATTTTTCTGCATTACCTTCCTTAATAGCATTCCAAAACTTAAAAAAAGGATCTGTCATTCTATTGGGTATTAGATTAAAATGATAAACAATTTTTAGCCATCAAATTTTTTTATAATCTAAATTGTAATATTTATTGGAGCTAATCATAAAATCGGCCGATTCCTTTCTCGATCTTTGTACGGCACGTTGGACATTCCTTCTTTACTGCACTTAGAATAATCTTGGAACAGGCAATGCAAAGAACCGCATGACCACAATCTTTAACAATGCATTTGCGCCAATGATTCAGACAAACAACGCAGATTTTTGATTCATCCGCATCGTCATCGGCTTTTTCATCTTCTCCCGTTGGTATCTCCAGTTGCGTCGGCGATTGCACAGGAGATTGGCAAAGACTCATCACCTTCTCTATATCCTCTGCAGGAAGCTCAAGGTCTACCATCAAATTATTTAATTTGTTACTAGCTTGACGATCATCAGCCCCTCCCGAATAAAGATAGCCCAACATCGATGAGCAAAATTTTTCTTCTGAAACTATGTTGTCCATTTTGATAAGTTAAATTTGTTTATAATTTTTATCCATCATTTTTTTACTTAATCATAGAATCGGATAATTCCCTCCTTGATTTCTTTACGGCATTGTGGACATTCCTTCTTTACTGCGACCAGAATAGTCTTGGAACAGGTAATGCAAAGAACCGCATGACCACAATCCTTGATGACACACTTGCGCAGATTATTCAGGCAGATAATGCAAGTTTTTTCTTCATTATCTGTTTCTTCGTCCTCTCCCGTTGGTATCTCTAGTTGCATAGGAGATTGCATCGGAGGAGGCGGACTAACGAACGATTGCTGCATCGGAGATGAAGTAGGGCGCGACTGTTGGGAGTTAGATGTAATACCTAATACCGCGTGAGCAGCGCGTATTAATTTGAGACCCATCAATACATCAATAAGGGTGTCCAAGGGAGTGGCTCGACAGTCGAGAGCGTTCACGAATCCTTCGCTGTTTTTTGCACTATCTATTTCCCAATGTTTAAATTCCAACCACATAGCTACCCTGCGCCAATCAGAATATAACTCATTGACAAGACAATCGTGAAGTGGGTTTGTCAAATAAGAAGGAACGAATGGTAGAGGTACGGATGGCTGTCCAACAATCGGCGATAAAGGTGCGGATGGTAAAGGTACGGATGGTAGAGGTACGGACGGTAGAACGAATGGTAGAGGTACGGACGGCTGAATACATGATACAGGAGCAACTAATTGTTTTACCGTCGGTAGAGGTACGGATGGTAGAGGTACGAATGGTAGAGGTACGAATGGTAGAGGTACGGATGGCTGTCCAACAATCGGTGAAGGAACATAATTAGATGGTTTGGGGACACCGAGGAAGGAAGCCACCATTGCTGCAGCGGGATCCAGATTGAGAGTTTCCAATACACTGAAAAGACTAGACAAGTCAAAGTTTCTGGTATATAGCTTGTTAATAAATTCGCGACTCTGGTCGCCAACGTCTTTCATTTGCACTTCATCGACTTCCCAATGGTCGAAATTCGAATTCTCTTTCACTAAAAATTTCGCAACTTTAATCCAATCGCTCATGAGTTTTTGGCTAAGAAAAAGACGATCTCGTCCAGGGAGGTTGTCGACAGTTGTTACAGACATTGTATCGATTCACAATTATCAATATAATAAATACTTAATAAAAATAGGTATCATTTTTTTTATAAACAATGTTTACTGATTTTGTACAATTTCAAATATCCAAGATATAATTTTATTTACTTCTGTGTCACTGATTGGCGATCTTACCGCGTACAATGTAGTTTTGAAGTTCCATAATTATTTATCATTTGGTCCTTTTCTTGCCGAATGGTTCAGATTTAGGACAGAGCAGCGACGAATTGGATTAAGTTTTTGCACCTTACCCCGAATAGTTGGATATTGTCAATCCCTTGTTCCCAACGACTCCCATTGCAAATCTGGCAAGTCGTCCCAGGTAGTCTTTCGCAACTACAGTCCCGACGAGTAGCGACAATGAGTGTAGACTCAGGATATATAATCTGGGTTTCTACCCACGTATCACAAGAAATGCAGGTATGGAATCGTACTGCGCGTCCAGTCTTGAAGTTGGTAACTTTGGTATGCACCATCTTATAATTTTATTAATTAAAATAGAATACTTTAGCCATCATTTTTTTACAAGTGGGTCATTCACTTTCTTCTTCGCCTACTTGAGCAACCATAGTTGGTTGGTTCAAAGAATCTGCCTTTTCATTAGCCTCAATTTCTTTATCAAATAGTTGAAAAGAATCTTTGCCGAAAATTACGACCCATTTTCCTTTTTTTTCTTCTTGTTCATCAAGATTAGCAAGTATTAGATTCCAACGAAGAATTCTTTTTTGTAGGCGTCTACCTTCTTTAGTTAATGGTTCAGGTGGAGAACAACTTTCTAGTAGAATAGGTACTTGATCTACAATTTTGGAAGAAGATGCATGTTTCTGAGACATAGTTATAGGATTTTTATTATAAATCAGATTTAACCATCATTTTTTATTTGAAGACCAGGATTTCCGCATCTTCATCATTCGGAAAGAAGAAATCGAAAGCCGTTTCAACTCCACATTCTTTCCAATTACTCGATTCATATAAGGTAGATTCTTGCATCTCTGGCGGAATAGTTTTTCCCTGGAAGAGCCAAACGAATTCGATCGTTTCTCCAATTAGACAAGAGGCAAATGCGATTTTATGCATTTTACCGTCAAAGCCTTGATAGAAACCTCTGACCAGGTTTTTTTTCATAAATCCTAGTGGAGGAAGTGAGTCATTGTAGGAGGCAAGATAGAGGGAATAATCATCGGAATTAAAATTATCTAAAAACCATTGTTTAGCGATTTCAGGATCTTCATTGGAATAAACTCTTTTCCATTCATTGAGGTTAAATTGTTTGGTTTCTTGTGTATTTTCTTCAGTCATTGGTTTATAAAATTATAAAAAAAGGTTATTCAAATTTTTTATTCCTCAATATTGCCATCATGTAGACTTAGGGGTTGGTTACATCTTGTGCAAACGGGGTCAATTTCTAATTTGCTACATTTTTCTTTTAACATTTCAAATAGCAGCTTCCCTTTCGGTTTATAGTAATAACATGCATGGGCACAAATATCAGACCAATTATCCGCGCCCTGTTCTAGAGCGAATTGGATAGCTTCAGGGGAGGCCCATTCACATTCTCTAACCACGGCATTCCAATCATTTGCCCCCAGGGACATCATCAAATTGATGATTGGTCCTTGGGCGTGATAATCCGCCCATGCAAAAGCACTGATGAGTCCTTCATTATAGTCGTTAGCACCATTTTTCAAAGCAAAATTGACGACGTCTAAAAATCCATTGAGACATCCACGTGCCAAAACACGGTTCCAATCAATAACAAAATTATGAATCGGTAAAGACTTGACTATTTCTAATAAATAAGAGATATCGTCCATGTTATTACAAGCGGCGCCGATTTGTGCTTTCATTTCTTCTTCAATAACAGAGTCGGTTACCCCATTCTGAATAAGTAAACGTAGGTCTTCTAGAGCATCATCAACATTATCGTTCGATTTGATAGCGTGATAAACACAACGAGGAGGTAATATATCTGCGCCTCTTTGTCTCAAAAAATCAATAACTTCTTGGTATTTACTATCATGTGAAAATTCGATAACAAATTGTTTTCCTGGTTCAATAGTAATATCGTATGTTTGGTCTAACCATTGTAACAAATCTATATCTCCACCGGCAACTGCGCCCTGAACGGCCATATTAATATTTATTTTATTACCAAAGGCCCGAGCATATTCTTGTACATATTCAATATCAGCGCATTGATAAATTTTATACGTCATATGAAAACTATCTAATCGGTCATGTTCATTGGGTTTAAGTTGGCGGAGAATATATATGAAAATATCCCACTGATGATTTTCTGCAGCTGCAACTAGTGCCCCCTTGATATCATGTTTGCGCCAACCGCTCGTGTCTGGTACTAGCAAAGCTTCTTTGAAAAGTTCCATCTGACCACCTGCCGCCGCACCTACCATCACCTGATTCCAAGATACAGCCTGCAATTCTTTGCGTATGACATAACGAAATAGTTCATTGCGACCACTGGCTCCTAAATAATAAGAAAAATCATAACATCCCCTTTCTCTTTCTGAAAGTGCTTGGAAACTAAAGCCTTTATTTTTCCAACAAATAGTTGCAATAGAGGTATCTAGTACCAAGGTGGCATAGGAAATATCTCGAAATCGTCGACAAACTCGTCGGCATCTAGCATGGGAGAGTTCATCGACCCATCCGAAGATTTCTCCCAGCATTTCCTTAGGAAGATGATGAATACAAGTATATTCTCTGCTTGCTTTCGCAAAATCAATGGAATAAATATTGGGAGAAGCATTATTAACTTGCATTTTATTTTGGCGAATATAGAATTTTATCCAATCAAACGAAATGTCATAGTCATGAAGGATCTTCCAAAAAATTGAGAATTTGAGAGATATTTCCTCTAAAATCATACAACCGTCTTCTCTGGTTACCCTATCAATTGGCGGAGGGAATCCAGCAACAGTTGGAACTATGCTTTTGATAGCTGTAGGGGTATCTTGAATTGTTTTTCGAAATTGTATAAAACCAGTTGGACTAATATGATCGAACCGTTTTCCAATGACTCTTTGATCGAATCGCCTTTCCATTGATATATTTAATTATAAAATAAAAAAAGAATTCAAATTTTTTTTAGTCAGATTGCAATCAGCGAGGATAGGAGTATATTATTTTCTTTCGCTTTGCTTGGGTTTATTATTTAACAATACGTATAATTGTTGAAGGCGTGTTACCATACCTTCCATTTGCATTATACATTCCCTAACTTGTGGATCTACACCTTTATCAATCATATAGATCCTCAATTCCATATCGGCGTTGTCAGATTGAGATAAATGATAACCAGATACCACATGTACAAAAAATTCCCATGACAATTCTTCTGGTTTTGTTACATTCCAATCAGGACAAAAATCAATATCATGATTTTTCAGATAGTAGCAATAGCGATTTTTAGCTTTCTCGTCCTGCTTTGCTTTTTCCACCAAATGATCATAAAAAGATACAAAATTGACTGAATTAAGAACATCATAAATATAATCGGGACTCCAATCAAAGTAACACAACAGATCAGACAAGTCACCCTTTCCAAGACTGCTCACTTTTTTATCAAAAATATCGCGAGAAACGTATTCTTGGTCCATACCTATCTTATATTGTTATTGAACAATCAGCCCATCATTTTTTATCATAAAAAATGAAGCCTATTTCTAGTATGATTAAATAAAATGCAACGTTTCCTAGTAGTGATCTTGATATTTATTTCTTTCTCATCGGCAAGTGAAATGACAGGTAAACTAACCTGGATATTGGAAAATACTAACGATATTTGGAATAAATTTGTTAATACTACTATTGTTGGTCAACCATATTATTGGGAAGTGAATACTACGGCGATAGATGCTATGCGGTGCAACAAGTGTGAATTTCCTGTGCAAATGATTTTGACTAATTCCAGTTTCGAAATGTTTATTCCGAGAACTCATACCAAATTTAGTTTTAATTTTACTGAAGAAGAGGCATGGCTCCTATTCAATCACCGAGGTTTTTGGTTTCATTCAGAGAAAAATATTGAAGTTCATATTAATAAAAAATATTGGCATGACAAACTTTATCTAAAAGGATGGTCAGAAATATTTGGAGATTATTAGAATTCGGACGATGACCTCATCTCGCGCGATTAAATATTATAACCGCAAAAAAAATGAAGAAGTAAAATTATTTATTTGTTGTAATGTTTCCATCAGACTTGATTTGTTATATTTTGGCTAAAATCCCTGATCCTGTTTGTTTGCGATTAAATAAGGAAATAAACCAAAAAAGATATGCGTATTGGTTAAATATCACGAATAAACAAAAAATATTTATGAAAGCAATCAGAGTCAATAAATATGAAATTGTAAAATTACTATTACCTCATGTAGATCCGACGGTTCAAAATAATTATGCCATCATATGGGCAAGTCAATTTGGATCTTACCAATGTGTCGATCTCTTACTGAAAGATGGTCTGCCCGGAGGGGCACACGCTGGCTTCGGTAGTGATCCAACGATTAAAAATAATTATGTCATCAGATTGGCAAGTGAACTTGGTCATAGCCAATGTGTTGATCTCTTACTGAAAGATGGTCGTAGTGACCCAACGGATTGTAATAATGAAGCCATCATATGGGCAAGTCGCAGTGGTCGCGATCAATGTGTAGATCTCTTACTGAAAGATGGTCTGCCCGGAGGGGCACACGCTGGCTTCGGTAGTGACCCAACGGCTCAAAATAATGAAGCCATCATGTGGGCAAGTCGCAATGGTCATCGCCAATGTGTAGATCTCTTACTGAAAGATGGTCGTAGTGATCCAACGGCTCAAAATAACGAAGTCATCGCATATACAAGTAATAATGGTCATAGCCAATGTGTCGATCTCTTACTGAAAGATGGTCGTAGCGATCCAGCGGCTTGTAATAATCGAGCCATCAAGTGGGCAAGCGGACATGGTCATAGCCAATGTGTTGATCTCTTACTGAGAGATGGTCGCTGTGACCCAACTGATCAAAATAATAATGCCATCCTATTGGCAAGTATAAATGGTAATAGCAAATGTGTAGATCTCTTACTGAAAGATGGTCGTAGTGATCCAACGGCTCAAAATAATCAAGCCATCATATGGGCAAGTCGATATGGTCATAGCCAATGTGTAGATCTCTTACTGAAAGATGGTCGTGTTATCAGAGGATCCAAAAAACATGGACATCTCACCGTAACAAATAATTATAAATTTTATTAGCGGAGTGGGAGAAATATTGCAACCATGAAAAAAAATGAAGAAGTAAAATTATTTATTTGTAGTAATGTTTCCATCAGACTTGATTTGTTATATTTTAGCAAAAATTCCGAATCCCGTTTGTTTGCGATTAAATAAGGAAATAAACCAAAAAAGATATGCGTATTGGTTAAATATCACGAATAAACAAAAAATATTTATGAAAGCAATCGGAGTCAATAAATATGAAATTGTAAAATTACTATTACCTCATGTAGATCCGACGGTTCAAAATAATCATGCCATCAGATGGGCAATTCAACGTGGATATTACCAATGTGTAGATCTCTTACTGAAAGATGGTCTGCCCGGAGGGGCACACGCTGGCTTCGGTAGTGACCCAACGGTTCAAAATAATTATGCCATCATGTGTGCAAGTGAACATGGTCATAGCCAATGTGTTGATCTCTTACTGAAAGATGGTCGTAGTGACCCAACGGATTGTAATAATGAAGCCATCATATGGGCAAGTGAACTTGGTCGCGATCAATGTGTAGATCTCTTACTGAGAGATGGTCGTAGTGACCCTGCGGATCAAAATAATTATGCCATCAAAAATGCATGTGAATATGGTCATTACCAATGTGTTGATCTCTTACTGAGAAATGGGCGCAGTGACCCTACGGATCAAAATAATTATGCCATCAGATGTGCAAGTTACCATGGTCATAGTCAATGTGTCGATCTCTTACTGAAAGATGGTCGTAGCGATCCAACGGCTTGTAATAATGAAGCCGTTCGAGATGCAAGACGACTAGGTCATAGCCAATGTGTAGATCTCTTACTGAAAGATGGTCGCGTTATCAGCGGGAACAAAAATATGAACACATGAAGCTAATAAAATTATAATTTTTATTAGTGTGGAGG
>SDBT01002199.1_pt1 | contig 34712 bp, 28 predicted proteins | sample 2277101 | NCBI WGS metagenome assembly SDBT01 (sample SAMN10404973, study PRJNA504765) | marine sediment metagenome | isolation source: marine sediment core GS10_PC15, 103 cmbsf | place: Arctic Ocean: Southern Knipovich Ridge | collected 2010
GAAAAACTTTCTTTAGGTAATAATCAAATAAATTCATTTAAAGGATTATCTAGAAAAATATTTCCTAATTTAAAATTACTTAATTTAAATAGTAATCAAATGAAGATATTTGAAGGATTATTTCCTGATATATTTCCAAATATAGAAAAACTTTATTTAACTGGTAATCAAATAACTTCAATTGATGAAGGATTATCAGGAAAAATATTTCCTAATTTGAAAGAACTAGATTTAAGTTTTAATGAAATAACTTCTCTTGAAGGATTATCTGGAAAAACATTTCCTAAGTTAGAAATTCTTACTTTAAGTTTTAATAAAATAGATTCATTAGAAGGATTATCTGATATATTCTCTAAATTGGAAAAACTTTATTTAAGTTTTAATGAAATAACTTCTCTTGAAGGATTATCTGGAGAAATATTTCCTAATTTGAAAGAACTTAATTTAATTGGTAATCAAATAGAACCAAATGATGAATATATTAGAAATATTAGAAATATATTTCCTAATTTAAAATATATACATAAAAATTTCACCATCATTTTATAAATTTTTATATATATTCTCTACTATAATATTTTATAAAAAATATTATAATTATTATTTCATATAAGAGTATTTATTAATTTAATCCATTATTAAACCTTCTAGTAATTACTAAATCTGTTTCTGAGCACGCATCTCCATAATGTGGATTATCTTTACATTTCCTAGTCAATAATCCTTGATCATCTATATAAAAGCTGCTTCCTAAATCCAAATTAGAAAGAGATTTGGTAATACCAAATAAATCTGCTACAAGCGATGTACCTACTGTTCCAGATTCAGTGAGAACCCCAATAACTTTTCCAAATCTATCTTGAGATAATTTAGCAAGAAATCCACTAGTTTGTGGAGATGTAGTTGTAAGAATAGTAGGAGGAACCGTAGGTATTGTTATAGAATCTGTAAATATTCTATCTATAACAACGTTATTATCACAATCAATAGATAATCCACCTAGTCTAGGTTCATCATTAGTAGTAACTTGAATGTGTCCTAACCATTTCCAATCTCCTCCATTAGTTATTTTAATAATTAAATTAAATTGTGTTTTTTCTCTAAATAATAATTCAATAGAATTTTTTCCATATTTAATAAATTGTGTTGTTCCTTGAGTATTTTCTATTGTTATTACTAAAAATATATAACAATCACCTTTCTCGTCTATATCCATATCATGAATAACTTGATTATTTGATATATTTATAAATGGTTCAAAACCACCTCTTGAAAACCATTCTGGATGTCCACTAATATTGTATTTAATCACCATTGTTTGTATGGCATCAATTCCATTAGGAGGTTCAGGTAAATTTGGAATTGATGTTAATATTACATCCCCTGCTCCCAAATCTCCACTTTGAATAGATGATAAAAACATTTGTGGATTATTAGAAGTTAACACTATTCCAGAAAATGTTCCAGAAACCAATATATTTCCCTTTTTATCATATCTGATTTTATAAAATATATCATCTGACATACCATTAAAAGCTCTATTTGCCCAAATCCATAATCCATCATGGCGAAGTTTTGCGACAAAAGCATCGCAAAATGTTCTACTACTGATAGCCATTACAGCAGGAAGTGATTGATTTTGAGAAGTGGAAAAAATTAAACTAGATACTCTAAATTGTCCAACAACATAAGCTTCTCCATTTTCATCAGTTGTAACACCATTTATTTGACTAAATCCATCCTGTCCTCCAGGAGATTCTGTAGAAGCCAACATATTACAAATTCCTGTCATAATATCAATTCTTCCTACTAATCCATTCCTAACTCCTGAAAATATTCTTGGAATAGCAGTTGAAAATAAAAAGGTAAAATTATTAGTAAATAACCCAACTATAAAAAGCTCATCCTTTATTGATACTGTCATATCTGTAATTGAATTTACATTTGATATTGCATTGTTATTCCATATCCATGAAGGTACATTTCCTGGTTGAGATATTTTTGCTACAGCTATTCTACTTGTTCCATTAGATGTTGGTGTATTTAAAACAATACTTCCAGAATAATTAATGGCAACATAAATATTATTATTAGAATCAAGAGTTAAATTAGTTGCTGTGGATTCTTCCCCTCTAGAAGGATTAATTGCCCATAACCAGTTTCCATATTGATCAGATTTAGCAACAAAAGCAGTAATACCATTATTTGTTAATGTTATTGTTCCTAAAGTTAAAGTATCTGTAAATGATCCACAAATATATATATTCCCTTGTTCATCTGTTATATTGTCATTTACAGTAACATCATCTGTAGTTAATCCCGTTTGTATTGCAAATTCCCACGAACCGTCAGGTCTTATTTTTTTAATCCCTGAATTACCATTAGGAATTTTAGTTAATTTTACAAGATCTCCCTTAACTCCATTAGTATTTGTAGAATCAAAAAATTCAAGACTACCGCAAGTTATTTCTCCAGATGGACCTGTTGGACCTGTAGGTCCAGGAGGACATATATCACACAAGTTACAATCTTCTCTAGAACTGGGTATACAACAATCATCATCTAGATTTGGAGGTGGTGAAAATATGTTTTTATTAAATTTTACTATATTTTCACTATTAAAAATATCTCCTATAGGCCTTGGAGGAAAATTATTCATTATTAATATATTTTAATATTTTAATATGTAAAATATTTATTTTTAATTTTAATTTAATTTGTATCTTTAAATATTTAGTTTCATAACTAAAACTATGGATAATTTTATTTTTTTAAAAGATTTAGATTTTTTAGGTAGTGATATATATTTCGGTGGTCGTGAATCATTAGATATAATGATAGATAAATGTATTAAAAATCCTAATTGTATTTGTTTTAACACTTTAGGATTTTATAAAAATAATATTGATATATCTCTTCTTAAAAAAATTAATGCATTTAATCAAGAAAATGATGGATTATATATTTATAAAAAAAGATTAGAAGAAAAAGGAATTTCAATTAGTAAGTATTCTATCAAAGAATACTTTTCTCCAGGATATGATTTAGAAGTTTATAATGGAAAATCTATGCTAGAATTGAGAAAAATATGTGATAATAATCCATTAGCAATTGGATTTGATATTAATGGAAATATAAAATATCATCTTTCTCAAGAGAATAATTTTATTCAAAATTACAATAATACTTTATATATCAAGGAAAAATGTATTAAAATAAAAATGCTATGTAATTGGACAAATAGTAAAACTTTATGTGAAGAATGGAATAGAATGTCTAAGGGAAATTTTAGATGGAATAATATAAAAATAACTTGGGAAGACAATGCAGATTATTACGTAATAATAAATAAACCTAACAATAATGAATTTTTTATTCCAAATAGAACAATAATTTTTCATATGGAACCTTGGTGTTATAATGATAGTCAAAAATGGGGAGTTAAAACTTGGAAAGAATGGTCTAAACCTGATGAAACTAAATTTTTACAAGTAAGAAGTCACGATAAATATTTAAATAATGTTTTATGGCAATTAAATACTACATATAATGAGTTTAAAACTAAACAAATACAAAAAGAATCTCATAATTTTATATCTAGTATATGTAGTTCTAAATATTTTGATCCTGGACACATTAAAAGAGTAGATTTTATTAAATATGTAGATTCAAAAGAAGATCCAAATATAAAAATACAAGTTTTTAATTATGATAATTTACATAAATTTAAAAATTATATGGGACCTCATCCCAAAAAAAATAAAGATTTTGGTATGATGTCTTATAAATATTATTTTATGGCTGAAAATAATATAGAAAAGAATTTTATAACAGAGAAACTTTGGGAACCGATAATTTGTGAATGTTTATGTTTTTATTGGGGATGTCCAAATGCTTCAGAATATATCGATTCCAGAGCATTTATACAACTTGATTTAAACAATTTTGATAAATCCTTTAATATAATCAAAAAAGCTATAGAAAATAATGAATGGGAAAAACGTTTAGAAATTATAAAAAGAGAGAAACAAAAAATATTAGAATATTATAATTTCTTTCCAACGCTAGAAAGAGTAATAAATGAAAAATCAAAGGAAAAAATAGCAATGTTTATACACTGTTGTGATGGTGTTTCAATAATTCTTGAAGAGATACTTGAAAACATACAATCTTCTGGATTTATAAAAATTGTTGATGAAATATTCATTATAAATATTGGGAAAAAGATAGATAAAAAACTTTTAGAAAATAATAAAATACATGTTATCAACTACAGTAATAATAAAGAATTATATGAAAAACCCACTTTAAATATTTTGAAATATTACGCAGAAAAAAATAGAAATTGTAAAATATTGTATGTTCATACAAAAGGAATAAGTTATAAGAAAGATTCAACTATATATCAAAATGTTAGTGATTGGAGAAAATATATGTTATATTTTCTTTTAGAAAAACATTATGAATGTATAGAATTATTAAATAAATATGAAGTTCTAGGGTGTAACTTTTTGGAAAATCCTAAAAAACATTTCAGTGGGAATTTTTGGTGGTGTAAATCTCAATATATTTTTAGACTTCCTGAAATTATATCTTATGATCGTCATGATTGTGAATGGTGGATTCTTAGTAAAGATCCGGTAAAATTAACTTTATATAATTCTAATATAGATCACTATAAAAAATCATATAATAAAGAATTATATCAAAATTAACATCTAATAATATATTAGTATTCTTTGATACTAATATATGTATTTAATTTAAAAATTTTATATAAACAACAATTTATTATTGTTAATAAATAATTATAATTTTCATAAAATTAGGAAATATTTCTTCAGATAATCCTTGAAATGAAGATATTTTATTCCTATCTAAATTAAGTGTTTCTAAATTTGGAAATGTTTCTCCAGATAATCCTTTAAATGAACTTATTAAATTATAATTTAAATAAAACTCTTTCAAACCATGAAATATTTCTCTAGATAATCCTTCAAATGAAGTTATTTGATTATTCCATAAAGAAAGTTCTTCTAATTTAGGAAATGTTTTTCCAGATAATCCTTGAAATGAACTTATTAGATTATAATTTAAATAAAACTTTTTCAAACTAGGAAATATTTTTCTAGATAATTCTTCAAATGAAGTTATTTGATTTCTATTTAAATAAAGTTCTTCTAAATTAGGAAATATTTCTTCGGATAATTCTTTAAATGAAGATATGTTATTATCATTTAAATAAAGTACTTTCAAATTAGGAAATACTCTAAATAATCCTTCAAATGAAGTTATTTGATTATCCATTAAATAAAGTCTTTCTAATTTAGGAAATGTTTTTCCAGATAATCCTCCAAATGAAGATATATAATTATGATATAAATTAAGTTCTTCTAACATAGGAAATATTTTTCCAGATAATCCTTCAAGCGAAGATATTTTATTATCACCTAAATTAAGTAATTTTAAATTAGGAAATGTTTTTCCTGGAAATGAATATATTTGATTATTACTTAAATTAAGTTCTTTCAAGATAGGAAATATTTCTCCAGATAATCCTTCAAGTGAAGATATTTTATTATTATATAAATAAAGTATTTTCAAATTATGAAATGTTTCTTCATTTAATCCTTTAAATGAATATATTTGATTAATATTTAAATCAAGTAATACTAAATTAGGAAATATTTCTCCAGATAATCCTTCAAATGAAGTTATTTGATTATTCTGTAAAAAAAGCATTTCAAAATTAGGAAATATTTTTCTAGATAATCCTTTAAAGGAAGTTATTTTATTATTATCTAAAGAACATCTTTCTAATTTAGGGAATATTTCTTCGGATAATCCTTCAAATGAAGTTATTTTATTATCATGTAAATTAAGTAATTTTAAATTAGGAAATATTTTCCCTGAAAATATTTCAAATGAAGTTATTTGATTATTAATTAGATAAAATATTTTCATAGTAATTACATCTGTTATTTTTATTATTTTATTATATTGTCCTATATCAGTTATTTCATTTAAATTTAATAAATCTTTCATTTCATTTAACTTTGAATTATTAAATTGAATATTATGATAATATTCTGATTCAGATGACAACTTAGCTAAATCTCCATCTCTTAAATTTTCTGACAATATTTCTTGAAAAAAATCTATTAAATTTTCCATTTTTATATTTAATTTTTACTATATTGTAATCATTTTTCTATTGAGAAAAAATATAAGTTATAAATATAGATTCTTAATTTTTACATATCAAATAACAATATTAAATAATAATTTTAAAAATATTTAGATTCCTTTTAATATGTTGAATTATAAAATAAATTATATATTTTAATAAATTATTACTGCATTATGAATTTTTGCTTGGTAATGTTCAATCATTTCACTGGATAATTCATCATTACCAAGCAAAGTAAGATATTTTAATTTAGGGAATGTTTTCTCAGATAATCCTTCAAGGGAAGATATTTGATTTCTATATAAACCAAGTTTTTCTAATTTAGGAAATGTTTTTCCAGATAATCCTTTAAAGGAAGTTATTTGATTGGTATTTAAAATAAATTTTTTTAATTTAGGAAATGTTTTTTCAGATAATCCTTGAAATGATTCTATTTGATTATCGCTTAAATTAAGATATTCTAAATTAGGAAATGTTTGTTCAGAAAATATATCAAGGAAAGTTATTTGATTATCGCTTAAATAAAGATATTTTAAATTAGGAAATATTTTTCCAGATAATCCTTCAACTGAAGATATTTGATTATTCCGTAACCAAAGTTCTTCCAAATTAGGAAATATTTCTCCTGATAATCCTTGAAATAATTCTATTTGATTACTATTTAAATAAAGTTTTTTTAAATTAGGAAATGTTTGTCCAGAAAATATATCAAATGAAGTTATTTGATTAACAGATAAATTAAGATATTCTAAATTAGGAAATGTTTTTCCATATAATTCTTTAAATGAAGTTATTTGATTATTATCTAAAAAAAGCATTTTCAAATTTGGAAATATTTCTCCAGATAATCCTTTAAATGAAGATATTTGATTAAAATTTAACCAAAGTTCTTTCAAATTAGGAAATATTTGTCTAGAAAATATATCAAATGAACTTATTTGATTATTATTCAAATCAAGTAATTTTAAATTAGGAAATGTTTTTCCTGAAAATATATCAAATGATTGTATAATTGAATTATCTAAATGAAGTTCTTTCAAAAGAATTACATCTGATAATTTTATCAATTTATTATAATTTTTCATATTATATATTTCTTTTAAATTTAATAAATTTTTCATTTCATCTAATTGAGACTTAGTAAATTTAATATCATTATAATATTTTGATTCAGATGATAATTTAGCTAAATCTCCATCTCTTAAATTTTCTAACAATATTTCTTGAAAAAAATCTGGTAAATATTCCATTTTTATAATATTTTTTTAAAATATTATAAGGATTTCAAAATTAAGCATTGATTATTAAATTAGATCTATAATCTAAAATTAAAGATGGAAGATCATGTCTTATCTTAAAAGAAATTTTGTCCCCTTCTTTAAATAACCCTCTATATTTTAATTGTAAAGTTTCTTCATATTTAATATTTCTATTTTCTAAAAATAATAAAGTCGTTACACTTTTACTAATTATTTCGTTAGATTCATTTTCTGGATTTAGAATCATCAATAATTCTACTGGAAAAGTTTTTGTTACAAGTGATTTAAATTCTATATAGAAAGTTAGACTAACATCAAATTCGTAATCAACTTTTTTTGTAGATGTGAATATACCAGTTTTTATATCATAATTATTCAGGGAATTTGTTGTTAGAATATCTTTAAAGATTAAATTATTTTCTTTAATTTCTTTAATATTTGAAGACTCTCTTAGTTGAACTGAAAACTTGTTATTAATAAATAAATTAGATAAACTAGTTAATGAATCTAGAGTATTTACCGATTTATTAACTACATTCTCTGAAATATTTTGTATATTTACTTCTGTTTCTCCTCTAGGCCCAGTTGGTCCAGTAGAACCCGTAGGTCCTTGAGGCCCTGGAGGCCCTGGAGGCCCTGGAGGTCCTCTAAAAATCTTACAATTGCATCTTTTGCAACAACATCTATTACACGTCATTTTATCTTGATAAAATAAAATATATTATAAAAAAATGAGAGAAGATTTTGATTTAGGGGTTTCTATAATATCTTCCTTTACTATATCGATACTTTTAGCACCATTTAGTATAGGATTTTTCATTTTTTTGATTTCAATTATTTTACTTGAAATAGTATATGCTTCATCAAACAAATGGAGAATAAAATATAGAGCTGCAATTATTGTTGCAGCTATATTAGGATTTATTATAGGTAGAACTGTAATTCAAGATGAAGATATTCTTAGAGGAGGATATAAAGACAATATGATTACTAATAAAATGGCAGATTTTCTTCCAGGTTTAGATCCTGATATTAAAAAAAGATATATGAATAAAAAATCAAAATTTCAATAGTATTAAAGCTTCTCTTAATTTTTCTTCATTAGTTTGTTTATCTTTTATTACTTTTTTAGGAATATTATTCGAATCTAATGGGGTTGCTATTATTTTTCTTTTATCATCAATATTCAAAGCAAGTGATATAACATTAATCTTATTATCTCTAACTTGAATTTCTGCAGTTATAAATGCTATTATTTCATTGGGTTCATTTCTAGTGAGATAACTTAAAGTTTTTATTCTCTCTAATGAGTAATTTGTCTTTGTATTACTATGATGATACATATTTCCAGAATTGTGATACATTTTTGTAAAACTATAAATTTCTTCAATTAATGGTTTAATTCTACCAATAAATCCTTGCAAACTAAATGGAGCTATTTCTATTTTATATCCCAATCTTGTAAGAATATTATTAATCTGTTTAATGATATTTATTACCTCTTTTATTTTTCTAAATAGAATATTGTTTTCTTTGCACCATTCAGATAAATCTTTAATATCTATTTTATTAAAATTTGTAACAGCACCTATAGATTCTTTCATTATAGAATTCCATAAATTTATCAAAACATGTAGGTCCGAGTCTCCCATAAATCTTTTAAAATTTTCGTTAATAAAATCTTTAATTCTTAAATTATATTTAGAAAAATTTTCTTCTGTTTTTCTTTTAGGAAACCAAAAATATGATGGTCCCCATGAATCTATAAGAGATATAATAGCAATAACTGGAAATATAGGATATTTTTTTTCCAACCATTTCCATAAAAGTGTAGAATTTCTCACTCCTAATGGGAATTTTGTGACAAATTCACCAATTTTAGTAACTTTATTATTTTCTATTAATTTCAATTGTTTCAGTAAAATTTTTGAATCTATTATTCTTTCTTTTGAAATTTCAGGGATTATTTCATTGAATTCTAAACCAATATTTAAAATTTCCATTATATATTCATAGATAGGTATCCTATTTATCTCTGGAATTACCATTTCGTCTAATTTTGAATATTCTTCTTCACTAATCATTCTGAAACATTTTCCTTTTTTTGTTCTTCCAGTTCTTCCACATCTCTGTATTGCAGATGCTTTTGATATTTTAGCAGTTATCAGACGTAAACCACCACTTGCAGATGTTTCTGCTCTTTTTTCTAACATAGAATCTATAACTACTGTTATATCTGGTATAGTAATACTAGTTTCTGCTATATTTGTTGCTATTACTACTTTTCTTTTTTCTATTGGTACTTGTTGGTAAATATTTTTAATTTCTTCTATTTTTAGAGAACTATATGCTGGTATAGCAATAATATCGAGAATATTATCTATTCTATGTATTATTTTATCTACATCATTTGATCCTGGAACAAATACTAAGAAGTGACCAGGTTTTTCTTCAGTTTGATTTAGATTTATTATAAGTTTAATAATATCATCATATATCTCTTCTCTACCTATATTATAAATCTTTTTAATGTAATTTATATGTATTGGATATCCTTGATCTTTTATTTCATAAACTGTAGTTTTTTCTTTTATATAATCATCTGGCGTCGCACTGGATAAAATTAATCTAGGAATTTTAATATTATTATTTTTACAATAATTCCATAAACCTTGAATTATATCATTATCTATTTTCCTTAAGTGAAATTCATCAATCATTAAAACTTCAACAAAATCCCAATCTTTACATTTTTCCGAATCGAATAATCCTAAAATTTTTCTACGAATATGTCCAGAAGTAGCATAAATTATTTGAGTATTTTTATCGTAATTAATTTCTCCTTCAGCAGCATAACCTATTTTAAATTGTGGTAATATTTTAGATAAAGTGTCACTCAAAGATATAGCCGCAGTAATCGTGGGTACAGAAACTAATATTTTACTTCCTGTTCTAGCAACTGCAGTTGGAATACCTAAACTTTTTCCTATTCCAGTTGGGGCTATAACAGTAACTATAGAATTTTTTCTCACTTTATCAATTATATCTCCAAGATGGGGTAAAATCTTACTAAATATATTTCTTGAATCTAATGACATTTTTATCATTCTATTACTTTATATATTTTTAAGAAAGAAATATATTATAGATAAAGTTTCATTTTTAATTAATAAACAAAAATAGTTTTTAAATTTAGATTCCTATTAAAAAATTAAAAATGGAATATTTACCAGATTTTTTTCAAGAAATCTTGTTAGAAAATTTAAAAGATGGAGATTTAGCTAAATTATCTTCTGAAACAGAATATTATAATGATATTCAATTTAGTGATTCTAAGTTAAATGAAATGAAAAGTTTATTAAATTTGGAAACAACTATTATAGAAAAATATAATGAAATAATAAAATTATCAGATGCAATTCTTATGGAAAAACTTTCTTTATGGAAAAATCAAATAACTTCATTTGAAATATTTTTAGGACAAATATTTCCTAATTTAACAGTACTTGAGTTAAATCATAATAGAATATCTTCATTTAAAGGACTATCTGTAAATGTATTTCCTATTTTAGAAGCACTTAATTTAAATTTTAATCAAATATATTCATTTAAAGGATTATTTGGAAAAATATTTCCAAATTTGGAATATCTTAATTTAGCTAATAATCTAATATCTTCATTTGAAGGATTATCTGAAAAAATATTTCCTAATCTAAAAAAACTTAGTTTAGATAATAATAAAATAACTTCATTTAAAGGATTATCTGGAGAAACATTTCATAAGTTAGAAATTCTTCATTTATATAATAATAAAATATCTTCATTTATAGGAATTCCTGAAAATGCATTTCCTAAATTGGAAAAACTTTATTTAAAGAATAATAAAATAGAATCATTTGAAGGATTAACTGGAGAAACATTTCCTAAATTAAAAATTCTTGATTTAGATTTTAATAAAATATCTTCATTTGAAGAATTATCTGGAAAAATATTCCCTAAATTGGAAAAACTTTATTTAAAGAATAATAAAATAAAATCATTAGAAGGATTATCAGCTGAAACATTTCCTAATATATTAGAAATTCAATATATATAATTATGGTATTAATAAAATTAAAGCTATGTATCCTGGTAAAATAGAAGTTCTTGAATAATAGAGTGAAAAAATATAAAAAATATAAAGAACTATAAAATATTCCCAAAGTCTTCTTAATCTTTATAATATTTTTTAAAAAATATTATAATTTAATATATAAAAAATTAAGAATATATCTTATATTTTTTCTTGATTTACAATATAATAAAAACTGGATATAAAAATGGAATATTTACAAGATTTTTTTCAAGGAATATTATTAGAAAATTTAAAAGATGAAGATTTAGCTAAATTATCATCTGAATCAAAATATTATAATGATATTAAATTTACTAAGTCTCAATTAGATGAAATGAAAAATTTATCAAATTTAAAGAAAATAACTAATATAGAACAATATAATAAATTAATAAAAATAAGAGATGTAATTCTTGTGGAAGAACTTGATTTAGGTAATTCAAATATACATTCATTTGATATATTTTCTGGACAAACATTTCCTAAATTAAAATATCTTAGTTTAGGTATTAATCAAATAAAATCATTAGAAGGATTATCTGAAACATTTCCTAAATTAGAAGAACTTAATTTATATTATAATCAAATATCTTCTTTTAAAAGAATTTCTATAAATGTATTTTCTAATTTGGAAGAACTTTATTTAAGTAATAATAAAATAACCTCACTTGAAGGATTATCTGGAAAAATATTTCCTAAGTTAAAAGGACTTTTTTTACGGAGTAATCAAATATCTTCATTTAAAGGGTTATCTGAAGAAATATTTCTTAATTTAGAAGAACTTAATTTAGAAAGTAATAAAATAGAATCATTTCAAGGATTATCTGAAAAAACATTTCCTAATTTGAAATATCTTTATTTAGGTAATAATAATTTATCTTCATTTAAAGGATTATCTGGAGAAATATTTCCTAATTTAGAAAAACTTTTATTAAGAAGTAATCAAATAAAATCATTTGAAGGATTGCTTGAAAATTTTCCTAAATTAGAAGAACTTCAATTAGCGCATAATCAAATATCTTCATTAGAAGGATTATCTGGAGAAATATTTTCAAGTTTGAAAGAACTTGATTTAGGTTATAATAAAATATCTTCATTTAAAGGATTATTTGGGAAAATATTTCATAATTTAGAAATACTTAATTTATATGGTAATCAAATAGAATCATTTGAAGGATTATTACCTGGTATATTCCCTAAATTGGAAGAGCTTAATTTAAGTGATAATGAAATACAATCATTTGAAGAATTATCTGGAAAAATATTTGATAATTTGATGATTCTTAATTTAAATGGTAATGGAATACCATCATTAGAAGGATTATCAGTGGAAATATTTCCTAATATATTAATAATTCATATATATAATAATGGCATTCTTTATGAAGAAGATATTGAAAAAATTAAAGCTATGTTTCCTGGTAAAATAGAAGATCTGGAATAATAGAGTGAAAAATATAAAGAATTATAAAAAATATAAAGAATTATAAAATATTCCCAAAGTCTTCTTAATCTTTATAATATTTTTAAAAAATATTATAATTTGATATATAAAAAATTAAGAATATATCTTATATTTTTTCTTGATTTACAATATAATAAAAACTAAATAAAAATGGAATATTTACCAGATTTTTTTCAAGAAATCTTGTTAGAAAATTTAAGAAATGGAGATTTAGCTAAATTATCATCTGAATCAAAATATTATAATGATATTAAATTTACTAAGTCTCAATTAGATGAAATTAAAAAATTATTAAATTTGAAAAATATATCTAAAATAGAAGAATATAATAAATTAATAAAAATAACAGATGTAATTTCTGTAAAATCACTTAGTCTAATTTTTAATCAAATATTTTCATTAGAAATATTTTCAGGAAAAATATTTCCTAATTTAAAAAAACTTATTTTAGATCATAATGAAATAGAATCATTTGAAGGATTTTCTGAAAATGTATTTCCTAATTTAGAGATACTTTATTTAGGTGTTAATAAAATATCTTCATTTAAAGGATTATCAGGGAAAACATTTCCTAAATTAGAAAAACTTGATTTACAGGTTAATAAAATATCTTCATTTGAAGGATTATCTGGAAAAACATTTCCCAATTTAAAAATACTTTCTTTAATTGGTAATAAACCAACTTCATTTAAAGGATTATCTGGAGAAATATTTCCTAATTTAGAAGAACTTAGTTTACAGATTAATAAAATATCTTCATTTGAAGGATTATCAAAAGTCTTTCCTAATTTAAAAAAACTTAATTTAGGTAATAATGAAATAGAATCGTTTGAAGGATTATCTGAAGAAATATTTTTTAATTTAACAGAACTTAAATTATATAATAATCGAATAATTTCATTTAAAGGATTATCTGGAAAAACATTTCCCAATTTAAAAGAACTTGATTTAAATTATAATCAAATAGAATCATTTGAAGGATTATCTGGAGAAATATTTCCTAAGTTAGAAGAACTTAATTTAACTAGTAATCAAATAACTTCATTTAAAGGATTATCTGAAAAAACATTTCCTAATTTAGAATACCTTGATTTAGGTGATAATAAAATAGAATCATTTGAAGGATTATCTGAAGAAATATTTCCTAAATTAGAAAGACTTGATTTAAGTGATAATGAAATAGAATCATTTGAAGGATTATCAGGGAAAATATTTTATAATTTAGAAATACTTAATTTAAACAGGGATTATATTCCATCATTAGAAGGATTATCAGAGGAAACATTTCCCAATATATTAGTAATTCATATATATAATAATGGTATTCTTTATGAACAAGATATTGAAAAAATTAAAGCTATGTATCCTGGTAAAATAGAAGATCTGGAATAATAGAGTGAAAAAATATAAAAAATATAAAGAATATAAAGAATTATAAAATATTCCCAAAGTCTTCTTAATCTTTATAATATTTTCTAAAAATATTATAATTTAATATATAAAAAATTAAGAATCTATCTTATATTTTTACTTGATTTACAATATAATAAAAACTAAATAAAAATGGAATATTTACCAGATTATTTTCAAGGAATCTATCTTATATTTTTTCTTGATTTACAATATAATAAAAACTAGATTATAAAAATGGAATATTTACCAGATTATTTTCAAGAAATATTATTAGAAAATTTAAAAGATGGAGATATAGCTAAATTATCATCTGAATCAGAATATTATGATAATATTCAATTTAGTGATTCTAAGTTAAATGAAATGAAAGATTTATTTAATATTGAAAAAACATATAATATGAAAAAATATAATAAATTAATAAATTTATCAGATGTAATTCTTAATGAAAAACTTTATCTAGGTGAAATTGATATATTTTCCTTTGATATATTTTCTGGAGAAACATTTCCTAATTTAAAAATACTTTGGTTAAATAATAATCAAATAACTTCATTTCAAGGATTATCTGAAAAAACATTTCCTAAATTAGAAAGTCTTATTTTATGGAGTAATCAAATATCTTCATTTGAAGGATTATCTGAAGAAACATTTCCTAATTTAAAAATACTTTGGTTAAATAATAATCAAATAACTTCATTTCAAGGATTATCTGAAAAAACATTTCCTAAATTAGAAATACTTCATTTAAGGAGTAATCAAATATCTTCATTTGAAGGATTATCAGGAAAAATATTTCCTAATTTAAAAAAACTTTTTTTAAATGGTAATGGAATATCATCATTAGAAGGATTATCAGAGGAAACATTTCCCAATATATTAGTAATTCATATATATAATAATGGCATTCTTTATGAACAAGATATTGAAAAAATTAAAGCTATGTATCCTGGTAAAATAAAAGATCATATATAAAAAATTAAGAATCTATCTTATATTTTTACTTGATTTACAATATAATAAAAACTAAATAAAAATGTAATATTTACCAGATTATTTTCAAGGAATATTGTTAGAAAATTTAAAAAATGTTTAAGAGAAAAATCAACCTAAAATCTCTAAAATCTTTAATTTTACAATTAAAAACTGAGGTTTTTAATTGTTCCTTACGTCTGAAAAGCACTATCAAGAAAAGTATTTTCCAATTTGAAAGAACTTATTTTATTTTATAATCAAATGAATTCATTGGTTTTAATATCATCGAAAAAATCCTAATTTAAATTTAAAGAGCTTGATTTATGTAATAATTTAATAACTTAAAGGAATTTATTCATTGTCTATACTTGTTATTAAATTATATGTATTTAATAGTGTATTTTTTGTTTTATTAATTTTTCTCGAAAATATGGTTATATCATAAGGTATTCCATTTATTTTCATATAATACATTAATATGGCAGATATAGTTTCCTGTGGTAAAAGATTCAATATATTTGGATCTTTATCTTGTAATTCTTTTGTAAAATCAATTACATTTTTCATATATTCTTCTTCTAATCCTGTCAAATGGAAAAAAAATGGTATAAGATCTTCAGGTTTTATAAAATCATTTTGAACTTTATATCCTGTTTTAATTTCTGAAAACATTGATAAAGCACCTGAAATATTTTTTACACCAAGATCTACTATATTAGCTATATCATTTATTTCAATTTGTATTTTTTTTTCTTTATAAGCTGCATAAATACAGAAAAATAGCAATTTTCTTCTATTGTTTCCTCTTTTTATTGGTTTTCCTATCTTGTCGTAAATTTCTTCAGCCTTATCTTTAATATCTAAATCCAATTTGTATTCACTTAAATCCTTTGTTATAGAATTTTCATTTCTTTTATTGTTTGAATATATTTTACCTGATACTATATTTTTTCCCTCTTGAATTTGATCGACAGATGAAGACATTTTATTTAAAATAAAACTGAAAATTTTATTCATTTTTAAGTATTTTTTTTTAAAAATGAATTATGATATATATTAATGTTATATTTAAAAGATATTAATGAATGGCTATAAGAATTCTTAAAAACTTAGTAACAAAAGAACATCGTGAGACAATATTTTCTCATTTGTTTCTAACTCCCAAAAAATCTAATTATTCTAATATACTTGGAAGATCTGAAAATAAAGGATTTTTATTTGCAAAAATATTTGATGATGATATTTTATTGCCATATTTCTATGGTAAAAAATTATTAAATATTAAACAAAAAGACCACAAAACAGTTTCATTTAATTTTAAAGGAGAATTGTATGATTTTCAGAAATCTGTTTCAGAAGATGCAATAGAACATCTTAAAAAATACAATACGACTACTTTAAATGTTTATACAGCTTTTGGAAAAACTATTACAGGATTATATTTAGCAACATATCTTAAAAGAAAAACTCTTATACTTTATCATAGAACTATATTAGAAAAAACATGGAAATCTACTATAGAAGACTTTTCTGATTGTAAATTATGGATTGTAGGAAATGAAATGCCAGAAGAATTTGACATAATTATGAGCATGGATACTAGATTCAATAAAATACCAAAAAATGTTATAGATTCAATAGGTACTTTAATAATTGATGAAGCTCACGCATTTTGTACTCCTTCTAGAATTTCTATACTTTTAGGAACAGAACCAGAATTTATAATAAGTCTTACTGCAACATTTGAAAGAGAAAATAATATGGAAATTATGATACAAAGTATGTGTGGTTTACATAAAATATTTAAAATTTCTAAAAAACCTTTCAATGTGTATAAAGTAAATACAGGAATAAATTTTGAAATTCCACTAAATAAACAATTAAAACCTGATTGGAACAATATTGTGGCTAAACTTATACAAAATGATAAAAGAAATGATATAATAATAAATTTAGTAGAAAAAAATAAAGAGTATAAAATTTTGATACTTACATCTAGGAAAAAACACGTTGATATTTTATTTAAAAGATTAACTGATTTAAAAAAATCAGTTGATTATATGTATGGAAATAAAAAAAAATATACAGATTCTGATATTTTAATAGGTACAATTTCTAAAATAGGTACAGGTTTTGATGAAAAATCTTTTGCTGAAAATTTTAATGGATTTAGAATAAATTTATTAATAATTGTTATAAGTATTAAAAATGTTCAATTGTTGGAACAGTGTGTTGGAAGATGTTTTAGAAGTGAATTTCCTAATATTATAACTTTGGTAGATGATATAGGTATAATAAAAAATCACTTCTATAGATATGCCAAAAATTGGTATATCTCAAGAAATGGTAAAATAATAGAAAAAAATTATGAAGATTAATATTTTTTCTTTTAAAAAATATTAAAGAATATTAAAATGTCAAATATAGAACCATCAATTTTTAGTGAAAATTCATCAAAATCTTCATATAATAGTGATGCTAAAGAAACAAGAAGTTTTTATATTGCTTGGATAGTTATTATTATAATAGGATATGTAGTCATATTAATAATAAATATAATATTTGTATATGTACCAATATCTAGAATAGAAGAAAAAGCAGTTCAAGTATTAAATAAAGCTCTTAATTTAGAAGATTCTATATCAAAAGTTGTAATTGATGTTGATGTAGCAGCAAGAGGAGTAGAAAGATTAATTAACACAATAGAACCTACATTAAATAGATTAGAAGATGTTTATTGTAATTTTTTCTCAAATGATAGTTTCTGTATTAATAGGAGAAGTAATACTTTTTCTAATTAAGAAGAAATTATAACTTTTTCTTATCTTTTAGAGATAAGAAAAATTTACAAGGAAATTTACAAGGAAATTAAAGAAGGAATACAAGGATGGAAATGGGAGGGGATTGTGAATATTTACAAATTTTTTGTTTTTTCTGTTTTTTTGTTTTTTTTTGTTTTTTTGATTTTTCTATTGTTTTGGTTTTTTTGTTTTTTCTATTGTTTTGGTTTTTTTGTGTTGTTTTTTATTAAGAAGAGGATGAGTCATTTCCATTTTCCAAAGAAGGAATTTTTGAAGTCTTATTATTAGAAACCGTTTTCCACGCTCTATCAGATGATACTTCACCAGTTATCTCAACTTTTGAAAAATTTTCATCGTTCTTGTTGGGTATCTTTGAAGAATCTTTGACAGGGACTTTATTTTCATTATTCTTCTTATTTTTATCATAGGGTATCTTCCAATTGGCATCCATTCTTTCATTATTTTCATTATTCCATGGAGAATCCTTCAAAAGAACTAAAAGCATCGCCTTGCAATTTGTACTCAAAGATTTTCTGAAGGTAATATTAGCAAAACCCTTAGAATTTCCTATAACCCTTGATTTAAGGGGGATGAAAATAAATACGTCTTCTTCAATTTTTAACTTCTCAAGATTCATAAAATCTTTAATACGATTAATTATTTCATGCTCAGCATAATCAGCTTTCATATCATCTGGAATTTTAATGTGGATAACTTCCTCTTGATAGTCTTTGGGATAGTGATAATTTTTAAGTTGAAACTTATCGATTTCAATCTTATGGCTTTTGCGAAAGAAAACAGCATTTTCAATGCTATCAAAAATATCACGACTTAGAACAATAATTGTTAAAGATGTTTCAAAAATCTTTCCCTCATTTTTGTCCCATTTATAATGAACCCTCATAGGACCAATAGTCGAATTTTTTCTTTTAAATGTTTCAATGTAATCACTGATAGTATCAAGTGATGATTTGCAATTAATCATGTAAACTGGAAAAACATCTTCGGAAACAGGACTATTTTCCGTCATGATTATTCTTCAAAAAAATAGAAAATAAAAGATTTTAGAAACTGATTGATGCTCCTGACGACTTTATAAACTTTAAAAAGAGAAAATCAAGAAAAATCATTTTTTCACTGAATCTTTAAAAATTTTATTAAATTATTTTTATATTATAAGTAATACCTTAGGTATAATACAAGAAAAATATATTAATTATTTAGAATATTTTCTATATCTAAATCAATTGTTTCTATTTTTGTATCTTTTTTTACTTTTTTTGGAAATAATCCTTCAATAGATTTTTTATTAGGTATTTTAAAACCTCTTGATCCTAAAAGCTTCTCTGCTAATTCTTTTAAAGAATCATCATTCATATCTATTTCTCCTGTATCTATAATATCTAATAATTTACTTATTTTAATCTCATCACATCTATAATCAAGTATTACTGTTATTCTTTCATAATTTGAATGTCTTATTGTTTTTCTAGTATTTGCTTGAGGATTGTCTAAATTTTCAGATTTTATAGTAATAAAAGGATTACTACCAATATAAATCTGATAATTTGATAGATTTCCAGGACCTAATATATTTGCTGTATTTTTTTTTATCATTAACTCTTTGTAAGTTTTCCATTCTTTTTTTTCAGTATTTGTGGGTTTAATTTCTTGAAGCGAATATATTTCATCATAATCATAATTAAGAATTATTCTACATAATGTCATTTTTGAAGGAGGAGGTATCATCATTCTTGATTTTCTCATATACAGTCCTACTCTAACTAAACAATATGATTTATAAGGTATTTTTAATTCGTTATGACCATATTTTGCTAATATCCATATAACTTTTGGAATTTCTTTTTGATTCTTCAATAAATCGTATTCTTTTTCAAATTTTCTATCATCTTCTTTTCCACAAGATGTAACATCATTAAAAATATTTTTAATATTTTTCCTTGTTTCAGAAATAAAATCTTCCGATATATCAAATGATGGATTTGGAATTTTTTCAATAGCTTTAGATATACGTTTAATCGAAACCATCTTTATATTTTGTTATAATTTTAATATTTTAAAGTATTTATTTTTATAAAATTGATTTTAAATTATTGTAATTTTTTTCTATTAAAATGATAATTACCTTAGTTAATTTCAAATGTTATAGAAATGAAAAATTTAATTTTAATTCTGGAAATTTAACATTAATAAATGGTCCTTCTGGAGAAGGTAAAACTACTATTCTTAAAGCTATTTATTGGTGCTTATATGGAACTTTAAGAAATATATATAGAAATATAGATGTTAAATCTAAATGTTCTGTATTAATGGAAATGGAAAAACTTTCAATTTATAGACAAGGGCACCCGGGATTGTTAAAAGTAGTAAAAAATGATAAACAATATGAAAATGATACAGCACAATCTATAATAAATGGGTATTTTGGAAGTAAAGATTTATGGAAAAGTTGTTGTTATATTGAACAAAATTCTAAATGCGATTTATTATATTGTAGTAATAGTGAAAGAATGGAAATATTAAATAAATTGTCTTTTCAAACAGATGATCCAGAATTATATATAGATAAAATAGATGATAAAATTAAAGAGTTTCAAATTGATATTAAAGGTATGATAGAATTATATAATGATAAAGTAAAATCCTTTGAAATAGAATTTGAACATATTTCAAATATGGAAATAAAAGAAGATTTTTTAGATAATTTATTAGAAAAAAATAAAATTATAAAATCTAATCTTATAAATCTTAAAAATGAACAACTCAAACAATATAAATTAAAAGGAAAAATATCTATATTAAGTGATCAGTTAAAAGTTAAAGAAAAAGAAATTTTAAAAAATAATATAGATATATTAGAAAATTATGAAGAAAGATTAAATGAACTAAATAATATTGATAATCATTTAGAAATAGAAAAAAAATCTTTCCATGATCTAAATAATAAAAGATTTAACCAAGAAAAGTTAAAAATTAAACTCGAAAATCTTATAAATTTATTAAAGAAAGAAGAAGAAGATTTTGTAGATTTAAAGGTAGAGTTTAATAATATTGATGATATCGAAAAAAATCTTAAAATTATCAATGAAAAATTAGAAAAAGAAAAAGAAAAATTATCAATATTGGAAAATAGATCATCAAAACAAAAAGAATCAATAATCAAACTTAAATTATTAAAAGATAATTTATTTGAAAAAGAAATTAAATTAAAGGATAATGAAATAAAATATTCTTCAATTGAAGAAATAAATAAAAAAATAGAAATATTTGAAAAAAATACGGTTAAGTATATAGAAAATGAAGATTTAAAAAAAGTAAATTATACTTTACTAGAAAATAATAAAAATTATGATGATAAACATAAATCTTATAAATTATGGAAACAAATAAAATCTGTTAATATTTCTGAAAGAGAAATTGAAGAAATAAAGGAAAATGAGAAAAAATATAATTTAAATAATAAACTTTCCTTAGAATTAAATATTAATTATGATAGAAAAATATTGAATGATGAAATACAAAAACTTTTAGAACAAATAACTTTAATATTTGGTGTAAATACACAAGAAAAAATTTTAGAAAGAGTTAATCTTTTAAAAACTGAGATAGACAAAATAAATTTTTCAAATGATATTTCACAAGAAGATATAAACACTTTAAAGGTAAAATATAATGAAATAGAAAAAGGTTTCAATATATTGAAATGTCCTAATTGTAATCAATCTTTAAAATATAATTTAGGAAAATTATATAAAGAAGAAGATATTAAAGTTTCAACTAAACAAGAATTAGATGAAATATATTCAAATATAATCTCATTAAAGGAAATATTAGATAATAATAGGAAATATGATTCATTAAATGAGAAATTATCAGAATTAAATAATGTTATAGAAACTAAAAATTTAAAAAAAGTCAATGTAAATATTAGAGATATTTTAAAAAGAATTAATGATTTATCTAAAATACAATTTATAAAAAAATCGAGAATTTCTTATGAAATTGCTATTGATTTATATAATTATAAGATAAATACTAAAAAAATAAATGATTTACCTAAAATTTTAGATATTATAAAACCTGAAGAAAAAGAGTTGGAAAATCTAAAACAAAGCTATAATCTTATTAAAAAAAAGAAAGATATTTATAATATTCTTTCTAAAGATATAGAAATTTTAAAATTAAATATAAATAAAATATCAATTAATACTTTATTAGATGAAGAATTGAGTAATTCAAAAAAATTATATGAAAATTATCACGAAAAATTTTTAAATCTTGAGAAGGAATTAAATTTTTTGAAGAAAAAACATAGAATAAATACTATTAGAGAAAATATATCTGATATACATATATCTCCTAATGTAGAAGAAAATTATAAATTAGTAGAAGAAAAAATAAAGACATTAACCGGAAGAAAAAAAATATTACAAGAAAAATATGAGAAATATAAAAAATATTGTAATGTTAAAGTTAAAATTGAAGATTTAAAAAATCAGATAAAAAATATTAATATAATTGAAGATATAGATGACCAATGTGAAAAAGAATCTTCAAAACTTGAAGAAAATATAAATTTATATAATAAATGTAAAAAATGTATTGAAAAAAATAAAAGAAAAAAAGAATTGGAAAAATTTAAAGAGAAAATAGAAAAAAGTAGTAAAGATGTAATTGCTTTGGGAAATCTTAAGGAAAAATCCTTAGATTTGGAATGTAGACAACTACAAGAAACTGTAGATTCCATTAATATAGTTGTTAATTCAATTATAGAAAAAATATTTGATTTTCCAATAAATTTTAATCTGAAATTATATAAAGAATATAAAAAAGGTAATAATATAAAACCGAAAGTAAATTTTCATATAGAATATAAAGGTTCAGAATATGATAATGTATCTAATATGAGTGGAGGAGAAGCAGATAGGATATCTATTGCTTTAATATTGGCTATAAATAGAATAATTTCTTCTCCATTTCTACTTTTAGACGAATCAATGTCATCTTTAGATGAAGAAATAAGAATAAAATGCATAAATGAAATAAAATCTTTTACAAATAACTCAAAAATTGTTATATGTATTAGTCATGAAGATATGGAAGGAAATTATGATAATGTATTGAATATATAAAATTAATAATGACAATGTCATTATTAATTAAATTTTTAATAATCAAAATTTATTAAATTAGGAAATATTTTATCAATAATCCTTTAGATAATGTTATTTTATTTCCAAATAATCAAAATTTATTAAATTAGGAAATATTTTATCAAATAATCCTTTAGATAATGTTATTTTATTTCCAGATAAATAAAGTTTTTTTAATCCAGGTAATATTTTTCCAGATAATCCTTCTAATGATTTTATTTGATTATTACCTAAATTAAGGTATTTCAAATTAGGAAATGGTTTTTCAGATAATCCTTCAAGTGATTCTATTTGATTATTATTTAACCAAAGCATTTCTAAATTAGGGAATATTTTTTCAGATAATCCTTCAAGTGAATTTATTTGATTATTACTTAAATCAAGTATTTTTAAATTATGAAATATTTTTCCAGATAATCCTTTAAATGAAGTTATTTGATTATTATCTAAAAAAAGCATTTTCAAATTTGGAAATATTTCTCTAGATAATCCTTCAAGTGAAGATATTTTATTATAATCTAAATTTAGTTTTTTTAAATTAGGAAATATTTGTCCTGAAAATATTTCAAATGAAGTAATTTCTTCATCATATAACCAAAGTCGTTCAATAGAAATTACATCTGTTATTTTTATTAATTTATTATAATCTTCCATATTAGATATATTTTTCAAATTAAATAAATTTTTCATTTTATTTAACTTAGAATTACTAAATTGAATATCATTATAATATCCTGATTCAGAAGATAATTTAGCTAAATCTCCATTTCTTAAATTTTCTAACAATATTTCTTGAAAATAATCTAGTAAGTTTTCCATTTTTTATATTTTATTTTTTATTATATTGTAATCATTTTTCTAATAATATTAGAAAAAATAGATGGACTTATTTTAATAATGAGTTTTATTTTCTAAATTTATCATAAATGGAAGGACCTAATTTTATAATTTGTTTAAAATTATAAAATATTTCTCCATTTAATCCTTCAAATGAATATATTTTATTAAAATTTAAATAAAGTTCTTCTAAATTAGGAAAAATATAAGAAAATTCTTTAAACGATTTTATATTTTTTTTGAATAATTTATATTTGATAATTATAATATTCTTAATAATTTTAGTTTTAGTTTTTGAGTCATTTTATAAATGAATTTTATAAAAATAATAAGTAAATTTATTCTTTATTAAGAAAACAAGATATGTCAGAAAAAAATTCTATTATAACATTTATAATAGTATTATTTGTAATAATATCAATAATAATCATAGGAATATGGTGGGTGATAGAAGAAGAGCCAAAAAGACTTTTTAGCAATATTATTGACCCTAAGCCTCCTGATAGAAGAAAATGGAGTAATAGAATTGGAACAATAACTAATACTACAAATTCAGGATCACAAAAATAGTAATTAAAAATTTAATTTTAATAAAAAATGATTGTATTATTTGTTTTTTCTATTGTTTTATAAATCTTTTAAAATGGAAGAAAGTACCCCAAAAAAATCTATTTCAAATAATCAAGATTTTTCTAAGGTTCCTGAAACTCCTAAGAAAAAAATTCATAGAAATAATATTGATTTATCTAATAGTAATGTTGTTAAACGTTTATTTCATTAAAATGGTTAACATGTTTCTAATCTTGATATATGGAATGAAATTATGATAATGTATTGAATATATAAAATTAATAATGACAATGTCATTATTAATTAAATTTTAATTTTTAAAATTAAGAAATATTTTTATCAGCAATTCCTTCCATATAGGGATAAATTTGCAATAAATTTTTAATTCAGAAATTTTTAAAACAATCTTGATAAATTTTATATTTTTTTAATAATAATATTCTTAAAAATGATTATAATCTTCAATAGAAATTTCTCCCTCTTTCTATGATTATAATATTTTCTTTAGGAAAAAATGGATTTTCATATAATCTTTCAAGATAAGGTATTTTATTATCAAGTAAATAAATTGTTTCTAAAATAGGAAACATTTTTGCAGATAATTTTTTTAATGAATTTATTTTATTATTATTTAAAGAAATTTGTTTTAATTTAGGAAATGCATTATCAGGAATTCCTTCAAATGAAGAAATTTCATTATTATTTAAAATAAGTTCTTCTAATTTAGGAAATATATTATCATGAATTCCTTTGAATGAAGTTATTTGATTATTATTTAAAATAAGTATTTTCAAATTAGGAAATGTATTTTCAGATAATCCTTCAAATGAAGTTATATTATTATTTCCTAAATTAAGATATTCTAATTTAGGAAATATTTTTCCAGAGAATCCTTCAAATGATTCTATATTTTTATTCGAATAATTTATATTTGTCGAATTAATTAGATCTTTTAAATATGTCTCCATGAAAACTTATATTAAATAGAATTTTAATTCAAGAATCTTTAAAAACAATCTGATAAATTTTATATTTTTTCAAGATAAAAATTATAATCATTTTTAATAATAATATTCTTAAATAATTTTAGTTTTGAGTCATTTATAAATGAATTTATTTTATTAAAATGGTTAACATATATTTCTAATCTTTTCATAATCTTGATATGATAAATTTCTTAAAAAATAATTTTCTTTATTTTTTATAAAAGATAATATAATACCATTGATAAAATTATTTTCAGATAATTTTATAAAATATATATCATCTATATATTGAAAATTTTTGATATATAAAGTTTTTCTATTTGATATATACTCTATATATTTTCTATTTTCATTATCATCAAATAAAATAATTTCTAATGTAGAAAAATATAATTTTTTATTTTCTAATATAAAATTTTTACCCTTTAAATCATTTGGTATTGTATTGATTTTTGGATAATATTTAAAAAAAATAGGATTATTATTATTAATATATATTCCATTAAATGAATAATTAGTCATTATTATTTAATTTTAAAAAGAAAAATTAATATTTTTTATAATAATTCATTTATTAAATGAATTATTATTTTTACAAAAAGAAAATTAAATTATTTTCATTTAAATAATTATATAAAATATCACATATATCTTCTTTTTTCCTTGTTTTAGCAAAAATGTTCCATTTATAAAAAAATTTTGTATCTTCATCTGTCCAATTTTCATTATATTTTCCTTCTTTAATAAAATAATTTTCCATTTCTTTAACTGTCTTTCCTTTATATATATTTGAATTTTCTTTTGGAACATTTATATTAAAATGTTTTATAATATCAATTAAATCTTTAATTTCCCAATTTATACAAATTCTACCTGTATATTTACTTCTTACGCTTTCAGCTGCTTTTTCTGTTTCAAGTGTTTTATTACGAATTCTAAATTTATTATCTGAGTAACTATATATTCCATAAATTTCATGATTTTCAAATGGTTCAATTCTTTTTTGTATTTCTCCTCTTATCATATTTCTATATTTAATAGATTCTTCTTTACTAACATCTCTCCATTGTAATATTTTTTCTGATTTTAAAATTCTTATTTTTTTTAAAACTCCTTCAAAATTTGCCATTACTGCAAATGATGTTGTCTGTGGTGATAAAACATAAAGTATATGAAGATAATCTTCATCAAATTTAAATATAAATTGATAAAATCTCTGATATATATCAGAGTCAAAATCATCATTCTCTTTCTTCATAAAATTTAAAACAGTTTCTTCAACTAAATTCATTTTATCTTCTACTTCCATTGATTCAATTATGGCACTCCATTCGTTACTATCTGAGTCGATTACTCTTAATTTTTGTTTTAAATCTTTTGGTTTTTTCTTTGCCATAATTTCTATTACATAATCTCCAAAATTTTTTGGAATATAAGAATCTATCTTATTTATGTAATCAGTTAGTTCAAATTTTGTATATCTGTTTATTTGATCTACCAGATATACAATATTTCCATTTTCTTGCATATAACAAGAAAATCCAAAACGATTAGTTAATTTAGTATTATCATTGATAATTTTTAAAATAGCTCTATCAATATATTTTTTTTCATAAGTATTTAAATACTTATATATAGTTAGATATTCTAAATCAAAGAAAAATTTAAATAAATCTTTTAATTCTTCCACAATGAGAAGTATAATATCATCAGCATATAGAACATCATAACTAGACATATCAACTTCTTTAGGATAACTTGTAAAACATTCATAATCACATATATCATAATCACATTCTGGTGATCCATCAATTCCTCCAGGAAGAATATTTCTACCACGATTTAAATGACAATCTATTGAAGCTTGTTTCATTATTCTTTCCATTCTCTTTATTTCTATATCCTTTCTTTCAGAATATTTATACATATGTATATCTATAGAATCTTCATTTTGAATAAACTTTCTAGGTAAAATTGAAGCATGTTGATATATTTTAACTTTAATTATTTCATTTCTCTCTTCCAATAGAGCTATGTGACTTGTAGCTCTTATTGCTCTGCTAATAGCTTGATATGAACTAGTTTGATTCCAACTTGCTCCTACTAAATGAACCTGAATAACATTTGCAGTATTTATTCCTTCTTTGCCGACTAAAGAAACTATTAGAATTTTAATATAGTCCCCATGTCTATTTTCATAACTATTGAAAGTATTAAGAATATTATCGAATTTTTCTACAGCTACTTCAGATGTTAGAAGAGCATATCTGGGAATTTTTCTTATTCTTGCTTTTCTTTCTACTGATTTTAACGAATGATCCTCAGGACATAATCCGAAAAAATCTTCACCTTCAAATACAGGAAAAATTTCATTAAAAGGTTCAATACCTTGCGCTTTGAAACATAAGCTTAAAACAATTGCACCAGAACCTTTTACAAAATTATTATATATAAATACATTTCCAGGATCTTGTATACTCAATCTTATAATTTCTGCATATTTTTCAGATAATTGTTTAAGATCTTCATAGCTAGAAATAAATTCCAATAATTCATCATTTGCTTTAAATATACCAGAATCTTCTGAAACATATTTTTTAAATCCTTCTTCTCCAAAAGTTCCATCTGGAAATATAAAATTAGAAGCTTGTTGATCTCTTATTGAAAATGCATCCTTTTCAGTTCTAGTTTCAGATACTTCAATATATGAAGTAGACTGAAATTCACTCATTTTTGATTCATATATTATTTGATGTGATAAATATTCCTTATTACCTACAACATAATTTTCTTGTAATAAATTCCCTTGATATTCTGGTATTGCATCTGTTCTTGTTTCTCTTATATAAGATACTCTTCCTCTAAAATATGGTTCTAATTCTTCCAAGGTAGCAGTAGTGTAATCCTTATCTATTGGCATTTGAAAATCAGAAGGAAGTATTAAGTTCATTACAGAGATTAAATCTTTAGATTCATTTATCATTGGTGTTGCAGATAATAACATTATTTTGCTTCTTTCAATAAGAGAAAATAAACGTTTAATTTGTCTATAAGTTTCTTTTTTAGTAGTTATTGATTTATCAGGAATTTCACTTACAATAAGATTATGTACTTCATCGATAATAAACATACTTCCTGAATATTCTTCTTTAATGGATAAGTCATTATCATTTTCTTTATATCTATTAACAAATTGTCCGTAAGTCATTATTGAATACCATTTATTTAATTCTCTTGTTATATTAGCCTCTTTAGCTCTTCTAGTAGTAGCTTTTTTTATTTGTTCTGTTTCAAATTCTCCAGGTTTTGAACATTTACATAAAAGTTGACGTCTTATCTCTCTTTCTAAAGCTGGTCCTTTAACTAAAATATAAATTCTTTTTATATGAGTTTTTTTTGGTTTCAAATACAAATCTACATAATCAACTAAAGCATCTAAAAAAGAAATACGAAACATTTCACTAGAACCCAACGCAGCGCATGTTTTCCCTGTCCCTGTTTTATGTATAAGAAGTAGTTTGTCATAAATTAACATATATAAATGAATTAATCTTTGGTGTCTGAAAAATTGACCTCTAGGTGGAACATCTTCTCTGGGAAATGCTTTCAACTGTTGAAATTCTTTTTTAGCTGTAATAAGTTGTTGAAAATTTTTATTAGATATATCAGGATAAGTATATATCAAATCATCCAATTGAATTTCTTTCTCCATTTTTAAAGAGAAAGAAATGTTTAAAAGAAATAAATCTATTTTTTATTTGTTTCTACTGAAGAAATAATTTTCTTAAAATCATCCAATTTGTTTAAAGGAATTCTAATTCCAGTTTTTGTAGGACCACTATATTTTGCTCCAGTAACAAAAGTTCTAATATCTAATCCAGTTTCTTCTCTGAATTTTATTAATTTAATTTCTATTCTTGTATTATCAGTAATAATTATAGTACCAAAATTTTGTTTCGAATTTGTTGTACTCATAGTTGCATCCATTGTTTTTAAATTCACTTAAACAAAAAATTTTTAAAATCAATTTTGTTTTAAAATGATCTTATTATTAATAATTTATGTATTTCTTAAGAAATACATAAATGTTATTTTTAAATTCCTAGAAATTTATTTTAGGTTCTTTCCAATTATCATAATTTATATATTTTTTAATTTCTGGTGTATTTTTAAATTGCCTAATTTCTTTAAGATTTATCATATTTTGTTTTTTATGTCTTTCACAAAAAGAAGCTCTATTTTTTTCAGGGAAATTATATTTTGCTCTATATAAACATTGTATATATTCACATCTTAATCTAACTATATTTTTCATATCTTCTTCTTTGTGTTTTACACAAAAAATAGCACGATAATCATTTAAATAATTATATAAAGCTATACTATTACATGAGATAAAATTACATTTTTCAATATTCTCATTAATAATTTTATTATTTTTTTCTGATTTTACTACTTCTTTATTTTCTTCTAATTCTTCTACTTCCTCTACTTCTTTTATTTCCTCTATATCTTCTTCCACAAAACTTCCTAAAAATAAATTATTACTATCTTCTCTTCTGCAATTAAAATATACATATTTCAAATTATTTGATAAAACTATAAACATGAAAGGATTTTCACTTCTATGTATTCTGTTACATATTTTACATATTGAAGGTTTCAATCTTTGTAAAATTATTAAACTATCAATAACATATTTTAGTTTAAAATTTCCTTTTTCATTTTCATTTAATAAATTCATACATTTATCTATATCTTTATCATTTAAAGATATTTTTTTAAAATTATTTTCTTTAGATATATTCTTATTATATGGTATTAATATATCACATGAATTAGTATGAGATATTATACCAGCCTCCATAATAAGCATAATTTTATGTTTCTCTGATTCTAAAATTTCGGTAAATTTATATATTATTTCTTTTCCAAAATAATTCCATTTTTCATTGAATTTTTTAACCCTATTAGAATCTTGTTTTTTACTCCCAACAATTCTAAATTGTTGCTTTGAAGAATATACCTTAGAATCTATATATTTCTGAAATTCTGTTGGTATTTTTGAAATTATTTTATCATATAGAATTTTATTTTGATTATTATCTATACAACAAAATTTATTAATTATTATATGATAACTAAATTTTTTAATTCCTGAACTTTTAATTCCATGAGATGTAAATACAATGATATTTTTGGTTATATCTAATTTTATATTGATACTTGAAAAAAAATCAAAAATTGCAGAAATTAAAGTATCTTTTATATTTTCATGGTCTACATTCTTCTCATCTTCTTCTTTTATTTCTATATCTATATCAAAATAAGGTTTTTGGGAAAATTCTCCTAATATAATTTCAAAAAAATGTCTATCTTTTGAATCCCATTTAAGATAGTGATGGGTAAAATCTATATAATTATTAAAGAAAGAGAAATAATATTTTTTATCTAAAATGAACGATACTAAAAGCTTATTTTTTAAAAATTTAATTGAATAAATATCTAGTAATGCTTTCCCTGAATTATTATCATTACTAACTAAAAACGGCCACCAATAATGATTAAATATTTCTAGCATATTTTATTAAAAAATTTAATATGATTCTATATCAAAATCAATTTTTAAAAAACTTATTAATATAAGTTTAAATTTTTTAAATTGTTATACAAAATGTATAACAATTATCAAATAACTTTTTGTATAATATTTGAAAAATCTATAATGGTATTATACAATATTTCATCTATTACTTTAAGTGGAGAATTTTTTATTAAATCTGCATCTATTTTTATTAAATCAAGTAATTGATAAAATTTCTTATATAAATTATTTGATAAAATAATTTTTATATTATTAATTTCATTTAGAAGTTTAATATCTTTAAATTCAAGAGCAGTGAATTCTACCGCTTTTATTATAATATTAGTTTTCTGAAAAAGATCATAAAAATAAATAATTTTATACAATATATTTGAATAATCTTTACGTTGTAACTCATTTCTTATATTTATAAATCCTATACTGACAAAATTTAGTAAAAATAAATACCTCATTTCTTTATATAGAAGATCCAAATAATTTCTAGCATTTTTTATTATTTCAATATAATTAAAATTTTCCTTTGCTTTGTTTAATTCTGAGATTTTATTTTGATTTTTTAATCTGGATGCTAAATCATAAAATTCGAATATTGTATCTGAATATAGATTTTTTGTTAATCCAATTCTTTCATAAAAATTTTTATCATCTTCAGGAAAACAAAGATCCTCGCCACCGGTTTCAGGACAACCAAAAATTTTAGCATCTTCTGGATATTTTGAAGTAATAAAAGGAACAGGGATATATGATCTTATATATTTTATAAAATCAAATATTACTACTTTTGCTAAATTTTCATTATATTTAATAAAAAATTGGTACTCTTCAAAACTTTTCTTAGTATCAAAAAAATCTAATAATTTTAAAGATTGATTAAAACAATTTAAATTATCTGCTTTTTTCATATAAAACATTGATGTTATAAGTAATTTATATGCATCATGCATCGGGAAACTACTTTCAGGATTATTTCCAAATTGAATTAAACCGTAAAACCCAAAACTTTTTCCTTGGTATTTAATATGTGATTGACCAAAATCAATAATTGTTGCGATGAAATTGGTTTTTATATATTCAGTTCCATTTTCTGTAAAATATGGAATATAAACTTTATCATAAAGTTTTCTTAATAATACATTTCCAGAATGAAGATCATAATGCGTAAAATCATATCTTTTATATGCTCTGTCTAGCGAATATAAAACTTGTAGAAACATGTTTAAAAAATCTTCAAATAAACATGTTTCTACAAAATTAGTTAAAGAAATACTTGGATCTATAATTTCAGAAACTATAAAATCAGTAGATAATTCTGGTGTATTACACCATGAAATTATACTGCTATCAGTTATAAAACTCCTCGAACATTTAAATCCTGCAAATGTATATGAAAAATTAAGAACATATTTTCTCATTCCGGTGAGAATTAATCCTACAAATAATTCATGGGTTAAATTGTTTTTTGTATTACGAGGAGTTTTAATTACAAAAACATCATTAAGATTTTCTATCCCAATTTTGAATACATTTCCTTCTAAAGATGGTACACCTATTAGTTTTAAGTTTGTTAATAAATTTTTAATTCTATCTATTGAAGTAATTGAACCTTCTGAAGGAAGCTTATATAATGATTGTATAATACAAGTTGTAGATTTCATTATTAAAGGGTTATAATATTCTTCTCTAAGAATTTTCTTTAGTTCTCTAGAATCTAATCCACCGATATTATTACGTATTATATTAAGAACTTTAATAGAACATACTTCATATCTTGTAATCAATTCAAGTTCAACTTTATTTGTATCATTATTAATTAACATAGATCTTTTTATATAATTTCTCAATGAAATATTATTTGTTTCCATTTTATAAAAGTTTTTATTATGAAAATTAAATTTTTTAAAAATGTTATAATAGAAAAATGGAATATCTACCAGAATATTTTCAAGGAATATTGTTAGAAAATTTAAAAGATCTAGATTTAGCTAAATTATCTTCTGAATCAGGATATTATAATGATATTCAATTTAGCAATTCCAAGTTAAATGAAATGAAAGATTTATTAAATTTGGAAAAAATATCTGATATGGAAGAATATAATGAAATAATAAAATTATCAGATGTAATTCTTGCGGATAAACTTCATTTAGATAATAATCAAATAGATTCATTTAATATATTTTCTGGAAAAATATTTGCTAATTTGAAAACACTTACTTTAAATAATAATCAAATATCTTCATTTAAAGAATTATCTAGAGAAATATTTCCTAAATTGATAAGACTTGATTTAAGTGATAATATAATAACTTCATTTGAAGGATTATCTGAGAAAACATTCCCTAAATTAAAATTACTTTTGTTAAATAATAATCAAATAACTTCATTTGAAGGATTATCTGAAGGAATATTTTTTAATTTAGAATATCTTGATTTAGGCAATAATGAAATATCTTCGTTTAAAGGATTATTCCCTGATATATTTCCTAATTTAAAAGGACTTATTTTATATAATAATCAAATAATTTCATTTGAAGGATTATCTGGAAAAATATTCCCTAAATTAGAAAAACTTTATTTACTTAGTAATAAAATAGAATCATTTAAAGGATTATCAGGAGAAATATTTGATATTTTGGAAATTCTTTATTTAGATAATAATCAAATATCATCATTAGAAGGATTATCTGAAGAAACATTTCCTAATATATTAGAAATTCATATATATGGTATTATTCATGAAGAAGATATTAATAAAATTAAAGCTATGTATCCTGGTAAAATAGTTAAATTATAAAGAATTTAAATATTTTAATTATATTTTATCTTAACTTATTTTTCTAATATTATTAGAAAAATGATTACAATATAATAAAAATTAGGTATAAAAAATGGAAAATTTACCAGAATATTTTCAGGAAATATTGTTAGAAAATTTAAAAGATGGAGATATAGCTAAATTATCTTCTGAATCAGAATATTATAATGATATTCAATTTAGTGATTCTAAGTTAAATGAAATGAAAAATTTATTAAATTTAGAAACAATACCTATTATAGAAAAATATAATGAATTAATAAAATTATCAGATGTAATTCTTTCGAAAGAACTTTATTTAAAATATTATCAAATAACTTCATTTGAAATATTTTCGGGACAAACATTTTCTAATTTGGAAATTCTTGATTTAAGTAATAATCAAATAAGTTCATTTGAAGGATTATCTGAAAAAACATTTCCTAAGTTAGAAGAACTTTATTTAAGTAATAATAAAATAACCTCATTTGAAGGATTATCTGGAAAAATATTTCCTAAGTTAGAAGAA
>SDBT01002200.1_pt1 | contig 34702 bp, 24 predicted proteins | sample 2277101 | NCBI WGS metagenome assembly SDBT01 (sample SAMN10404973, study PRJNA504765) | marine sediment metagenome | isolation source: marine sediment core GS10_PC15, 103 cmbsf | place: Arctic Ocean: Southern Knipovich Ridge | collected 2010
GGGCAGGGACCAGGCGTACATAGGTGTTCTGATCGATGACCTGCTTACGAAGGAAATTGACGAACCTTATCGGATGTTCACCTCTCGTGCGGAGTATCGTTTATCACTGCGGTCCGATAATGCGGATCGAAGATTGACGCAGATCGGCAGATCGGTCGGTATTGTCGACGATGCAAGATGGGCAAAATTTGAACGTAAACTTGACGATATAAACAGGTTAAGAGAATTTTTGTTATCAAGCCGTTTAGAAGGGCAAACTTTGTGGCATCTGTTGAAACGTCCCGGCAATAGTTTAGCAGGAGAACTTGCGGAGAGGGAAGATATTAAATCGATGGAATTTGGGCCCGATGTTCTTGAGGCGGCAGCGATCGATGCGAAGTATGAAGGTTATCTTCTCAAGCAGGCCAGGCAGGTCGAGAGTTTTCGCAATCTCGAGAACATCAAGCTGCCGGGTGGGCTTGATTATGATGTGATAAGCCATCTTCGCATCGAGGCGAAGGAAAAGCTTTCGAAATACCGGCCTAACACGCTGGGCCAGGCAGGGCGGATCGGGGGGATAACTCCTGCGGATATTACGGTTATCCAGGTACATCTGAAAAAGCGCCTGGGCCGCCGAGCTTGACCCGCAGAACCGGGGCAAAATAAGGCTAAGCGGGGGAAATCTGTGGTTTTTGGATTTATCCTCTTGCAAAGACATCGGCTGGAAGTTAATTTATTGGCTTCCGCAGCCGATCGGGACTATGGAAAGGGCAGGTAGCTCAGTTGGTAGAGCAACGGACTGAAAATCCGTGTGTCGGCGGTTCAATTCCGCCCCTGCCCATTTTTAACTGCTTATAAGTCATATAGCTATGAAATACTCTCATAACAACAGGTACAACAAACAGGGATAAGCCAGAGGATCAATGGTCATCGATAAAGACATTAGTCAGTCAATTAGAAAGCAAGACCTTGTCCACATAGCGATTTTATTAACAATTGCTCTTGTGATCGGTGTGTATCTAATTGCCACAACGGTTCTAATTTCCAAGGATGGGGTTTTTTATATCGAGCGTGCCCAAAAGTTTTCAAGTGACCCAATCAAAATCATAAAAGCACATCCGCCAGGGTATCCATTTCTGATTCTTATGGCACATAAATTTGCTATGTTATTCAACAAAAGTTCGTCAGTATTTGTCTGGATATATTCCGCTCAAAGTGTAACTTTGTTATGCAGGCTGCTTGCACTGATCCCTTTGTACTTTATGGGGAAATTATTAGTTGGCGGCAAGAACAGCTTTTTAGCAATTCTGATATTGATCTTCCTGCCTTCTCCCGCCAAATTTGTGTGTGACGTACTTAGGGAATGGCCATACCTTTTGTTTTTAGCTACGGGATTTTTCTTTTTGCTTTGGGGTGCCAGAAAAGGCAAGTGGTGGGTATTTGGTTTTGTTGGCCTAAGTTCCGGTTTGGGATACCTGATACGTCATGAGAGTGCACAGTTGGTTTTATACGGTTTTTTATGGGTAGCGATGAGTGTGCTGAGGCCAAAACTATGGGACGTGTCGAGATGGAAAAATCTCTTCGCACTTGCGTTATTGCTTGTTGGTTTTGCCATACCGGCAGCGCCATATATGAAATGCACCGGCAAGATCATTTCCCCGAAAGTAGATCATATTATAAAATCCTTTTCCTTAAATCCTTTTTCGGATAAAACGGATGAGGCTATAATAAGTACTGTTAGTTCAAATTTTAATACCGCAGAAGTTGTGTCCGGCAATTTTTTGAAAGCTCTTAGTGAGATCTTCAGTGTAATCGGCGAGAACCTGATGTGGTTTTTTGTACTCCCGCTGATGGTTGGTCTTTATTGGCATTTCCACAAACTGCGAAAGGCCTTGTTTACTGAGAGGTTCTTTATATTTGGCTTGATAGTTCTGTATCTGGTAATGATGGTGTCGCTCCATGTCAACCGTAACTATATAAGCAGAAGGCATTGTATGCCTCTTGTTGTATTTACCATTTTTTATGTTCCTGTTGGTTTACAAATTATCGGGAACTGGTTAAGTAACAATCGTTCTTATTCCAAGCACCCGCCCAACATTCCTGAGAAGAAGCGGGTTTGTTGGTTTGTTATTTTACTTTTAATCGGTATCGGCATATGTATGCCAAAACTGCTTAGGCCCGTTCGGATAAAAAAGCAAGGCTACATCGAGGCCGCTAATTGGCTAATGGAAAATACTTCTCCGGCGGATATTATTGCTTTACGTGACAGACGTATAGCTTTTTATGCGGAGCGAAAAGGTGTGGTATATGACGAGATGGTGCCTAAGCAGGCCCAATATGTAGCGAGAATTGTGATTGATGGAGACGAAAAGCCCGAATTTGGGTTAGAAGTGCAGGAAAAGATTTCAGTGTGGATAGACAAAAAGAAGAAGGACAAGAGGATCGTTATTTACAAGGTGCTTTAGCTGTGCCCTTAAGCCCCCCAATATATGGAGCATCGCTGTTCTACCAGCCTTTTTTAAAAAAAACTACCGGGATTGTTTGGAGCATGATTTTTAGATTTAGCCCAAGCGAGCGTCTCTGAATATATAAATAATCGTATTTGATCTTATGTTTGGGGTGCAAATCGTAAATATTTCTTATTTGCGCCAAACCTGTAAGTCCGGGTTTAACTGCAAGTCGCAGTCCCTGCAGGGCCTTGTGCAATTTAACAAAATGGGGTCTTTCCGGCCGAGGCCCTACAAGAGACATCTGTCCGCACAGTACATTGAATAACTGGGGTAATTCATCGAACCGGGTAGTTCGAAGGACTTTACCTGTTTTTGTGACACGGGAGTCATCTTGTTTGGCCAATACCGGGCCAACTTTTTTTTCTGCTTCTTTTACCATTGTCCTGAATTTATACAATGTGAATGTTTTGCCATTTTTGCCGACCCTTTTCTGCTTGTAGATCACCGTACCCCTGGACGTAAGCTTGATCAAAATAGAAATAATCAACATTGGCACCGCTGTTAAAATCAGTAATATCAATGAGATTGATATATCCAGGGTCGCAATAAAAAACTCGTCACGATCGGATCGCCTGCCGACAAAAGTACTCAGCAACTCAATTGAAGAATTCCCATTTATTCTTTCAGGCAGCAGCCCCATGTAAACGGATGGGCTGAACAGGATTTCAGCCTTTAATTTTTGCTCCAGATAAAGCAGTAAATTCAAGTCTTTTACATTAGTGATTTTTTCACTTATTACTATTTCGTCAATATCCCTATATTCAAGCAGCTCTCTAATCTGGTCAATTCGTTTTCTTTCTACATTTGCCTTTTTACCGACAATATCATCTACTTTACCTTCGCCGAGTATTATGACCTGCTTCTTTATCTTCTTATTCGCTTTCAGAAGAGATTGGTTTACCTTAAAAATCAAAAGCAGATTAATAAAAAACGAGATAGCAAATACAGTTGTCGGGAAAGCCCCCAATTTAGCCCTGAAGACATAAACAACGGCTATGCTTAGTAGTGTTGCTATGAACAAAGCTTCAAACACCCTCTTGAATAGATCCCATGAAGATTTGAACTTTCTCTTATAAACCTTAGAGAAGAATAATGCTGACATGTATATAAGCGAGAGAAATAAAAAGCTTTTTTTGTAAGGCAGAAAATTACGTTCAGGAAGCGGCAGGCCATACCTGGCAAGAAAAGCCAGCAGAAAAGCTGCGTTTATTAATAAGGTATCCGCTAAAAATATTAAAAATTGTATTCTCATTTAGGCAATCATTGTTTTGAATAGCTCGTTTATCTGGTCAACGGGATATCTTTCAGACAATATTTCCTGTCTTTCTTTAATACAAGGAAGTCCCAGATGCCCTTTAAAAATCCGCTGCCCCAGGCAAAGTGTATGACAGCAAAAGCAAGAGGCAGAAATAATAAACATCTTACGTCGTTCTTAAAGGCGATCTTAATTGAAAAAGCCAGATTTGCAAATGCGTAAACTCCCAGGATGCAAAAAAACAGGAATAAAAATGCACTTGAAAATAAAGAAAGGGTCGCCGAAAGTGCTAAAACAGCCACGAAAAGCGGGGCAACGACTTGTCTTGCAGTGAATAGTTTCCCAACTTTTTTTACAACTAAGGGTTTGAAATGCCCATATTGCCACTCCATTTTCCATAAGCTCGACAAAGTATCTCTGGCAGAATAATAAGAAACTATTTCCGGAACTAATAAAATTTTTCCGCCATTTTCAATTATTCTTGTGTTAAACTCTGTGTCCTGCCCCCTGATAAGATCAACGTCAAAAAGGCCGATCTTGTCAAAAAGCTGTTTTCTGCAGCATCCGCCAAAAACCGTATCGACATACCTGTTTTTATTTGAACCTACTCTAAAATACGAATTTCCCATACCAAAAACAGAACATAAAGCATACGCTATTGACTTTGCTATCAGCCCATTATTTCGCGGTAATATTTTACAGACACCTCCAATATTATCGGCGCCGGAAGAGATTAAATTATCAACACATTTCGATACATAATCGGTTTCGTATGTTGAATGTGCTCCCATGATCAGTATGATCTCGCTTTTGGAAGCTCTGATGCCTACATTGAGTGCGGACGGCGTGATCCTGTTGGGATTATCTAAAACTTTTATGAAGGGTTTTTCTGAAAAATTTTCTTGTATTATTTGACGTGTTCTGTCTTCACTCATTCCGTCTACAACCAAAACTTCCAACCTGTCTTTTGGGAAATCCTGAGCGAGGATCGAGTCAAGGCATCTCTCAATAAATTGCTCTTCATTACGACAGGGTATAATAATTGAAATATACGGCAGAGTCGCCGATTTAGAGTGTATTTTCATTACTCAAGACCAAATCGTGGTTGTCATTTTTGTATAATCTATCTTCAAGGTCACTGTAAATTGTTAGCAATTTTTTAGCTTCATTGCTCCAATTGAAAATCTTTGCTGCTTGCAAGGAATTGTTATGCATAGTTTCGAGTCTTTGTCTATCTGAGAGTATGTAGTTTATGGAGGCGGCTATGTCTTTTGGATCTTCTGGGTCGAAAGTTTTTCCAATCCCATATCCTTCAATTATTTTTTTCAATTCAGGGAAATTACTTCCGATAGTCGGAAGTCCGGCATTCATGTATTCAAATAGTTTGTTCGGCAGACAGTAATAATAGCTCAAGCAGGCATTAAGTATTGGGGCGGCACCGATATCAGCAGACGAGGCGTATGCTATTACCTGCTCCTGTGGGACGGGGCCGAAGAAATGGACTTTTTCGATTACACCAGCGTCAAAGGCAATTTTTTTAAGTTTTTCAGCGTAAGCTTCCGTTGCCTTACCCATCATTACGAGTGCGCAATTATTTAGATATGCTATACTTTGGATTAAATATTCCATCCCCCTGTTAAATGCTATGTTGCCAACGTAAAGAATAATTTTATCCGTTTTAGGGATTGCTAATTCGTGATGTAATGAGCATTCGGGTTTTCCGACAGAATCTGATTGGCCGTTGCGTATGGGAGCATTTAAAATAATTGAAAGTTTTTTGACGGCGTATCTTTTTTGCAATTCCACCCCTATCGAATCGCTGACGGTGATTACATGATCAGAGGATTTTATGAAAAAGCCTTCAAGTTGTTTTAGAAGAAACTTGCCTATTCGAGAAGGTTTTTTTGGTCTATTTCTTTCAATATAAAATTCATGAGAATCATAAACCAAGGCCCCACCGGTTTTCTTCTTCAGCCAATAAGCTATGGGGAGAGTATTTAAGTCGTGTGCATGATAGACATCTGCGGGATTAGCCCTTATCAATGGAAAGCTTCGATAGTAATAATCCAGAAAGCAAAACGGTCTGTGGAATTTCATTAGACAACACTTGGCCGAAGAGTGTATTTGGCCTGTCACCTTGCGTCCGATGAGAATAAAGGTTTTTATTATGTAACGTGCCCACAAGATCTTTACGGGACGGCGTATGCATAAAATACAAAATTTACATGAGTAACGATAAGCAATAAAGCAGAGTATAACAAGCCAACCGCAAGTAAAAAAGTAAAAGGGGGAATTCCGTGCATTATTCTTGAGGTATTCTTTAATTCCTTTTTGATTTATCTCATTATTAATGCTTAGCGACAGCTGTGAGATTTTTTCAAACCGTTTCGCTTTCGAGGCTTTTTGTGTATCTGTATCGTGGTTAGTTTTCGATTTTGCAGCCCATCTAAAAGGATTAATCGGTAAGCCAGTCATCCACTTTAGCGTACGGCTTATCATCATTACCGTTAAATCAAGAAGATGCTTTACTTGATTAATTAAATTGTATTTTTTGATCTTATTTAAAAGTTTGTAATGAATGGGACCTTTTAAGGTTCTTATAATCGTAAAGCCATCGCGTTGCTCATAAGGAATCGAATTGTCATCGAGTAAAGCAACAATCTTTACTTGGTGGCCTGCTTTTGCGAGTGTCGCAGCTTCCTTAAGAACCCTTGAGTCATGGTTACAATTATTATAAACAAACATGCAGATTTTAAGTGTCATATATTTTCTCAGTTCAGCTATAATTATTTTATTGAAGTAAATCTGGATTATTACTTTGGCAAGAAAGACAGGGCTGTAGAGATTCCTTCGCCACATACGCCTGGGACTTTCGGCCGGGCGCCAGGCCCATTCGAGACCGAGTCTGCGAGCTATATGAAACACAGGTTGAGTTTTTCGAGAAGTACTTTACAAGGTGTAATTATTTTCGGTAAGATAGTTTATCAAGTGATTTGCGCTTTGTTCAACTGTTTCGCCACTTGTTTCGATAACCACTTCAGGATTTTCGGGTTCCTCATAAGGAGCTGAGATACCTGTAAATCCCTTAATCTCGCCTTTTCTCGCTTTTTTGTATAAACCTTTTGTGTCCCTTTCTTCGCAGACAGAAAGAGGCGTTTTTACATAGACCTCAATAAAATTGCCCTGTGTAAAAAGAAAGCGTGATTTATCTCTATCTTTAAGGTAAGGGGAAATAAATGCTGTCAATACGAAAAAGCCTGCTTCTGTGAAAAGTTTTGACACCTCGCCGATTCGCCGGATATTTTCTTCGCGGTCTTCGGGCGAAAAACCAAGGTCCCTGTTGAGGCCGTGCCTGACATTATCACCGTCAAGAATATAGACATTGCATCCCTTTTCGAAAAGGGTTTTTTGAACTTGCCTGGCAATGGCGCTTTTGCCGGAACCGGACAGACCGGTAAACCAGATCGTCGCGGCTTTATGTTTGTTCCTTTTTTCTCTTTCAGCTAACGAAAGGTCATAATCCTCCCAGGTTATATTCGTACTTTTTATGTCCGCTCTAAGAGCCGCTATATTATGCTGATAGGATTGGCGGAGTACCTCAGACACCGGTGTCCTCATCACCCTGTCATCGATAGGCTCTTCATGCTCAAGTTTTCTTCGTAATTCTTTGCCGGATATGCTTATTGTATTGTAGCCTTTGTCCTTGTAATCGGCTATCAGCCTTACTTTTCCGAGTTCTTCAAAATACGCCGCGAAACCCACGCAAACAGGTTTTGTTAAAAGTTCTCCGTTTAGTTCGTCGAATTTGGTCTGCGCATCAAAGTCCCCCCAGGCCGCAGTGCCGTCATCGAACGGTGCGTCGGCGTGTTTTCTTCCTATTACAATATCAGTAAAGCCGCAGTTTTGCCTATAGATAGCATGCATAATCGCTTCTTTGGGCCCCGCGTAAAACATCCTTATATCAAGTCCTATCAACTCTACCTGGTCAATAAGATCGTAGTCTTTACTGTTCCACAATTCTTCATCCTTGTCTCCGGCTCCGAGCAGTTTTTCGGCAATGAGAACTTCATAAGTTTTCATCCTTACCGCCGCGGGAACATCATCGGATTTTGTCTCACCGACCAGTGGATTTAACACGGCGCCTACGAATAGTCCTTCCCTGGTCAATTTTTCCAGGCCATAGACCATTGCATATTCATGAGCCCGATGCATGGGGTTTCTTGTTTGGAAAGCCAATATCCTTTCCCAATTTTTTTTCTTAAATAATTCCCGGCATTGTTTTGGACTTAGCATATACTTTCCAAATTCCTTGCTCTTTATCTCAGGAAGTGCCAATATCTCTCCTCCCATCAGATACTGCCTTGAATCGTTATTGACGATTCTGGGCCCTGGATGGTCCTGCCGTTCGGTTCCGTAAACCGCCTTGTTATACTTAGTCTTGTCGAAATGATAAATATCTGATATTTCAATCACCCCTACAATGACCCCTCGCTGGTCTTTGGCCGCAACGGTTTCCCCGCTTGTGAATAATTCCCTTTCATCATTTGTTATAGGAAACGCCATCGGTATTGTCCATGCATAGGGTTTTCCGTTTCGTTCAATCGTTTCCTCTTCAAGGACCCGGTTAAACTCCACCTCATTCATACCTCCGTGAAGCGGTGAAAGCGTTCCGTCTGCTATCCGGTAAAACATCGAAAGATCGCCGTTTGTTATAGTGTACGATTTATATTTCTTTGCTTTTTCAATAAAAGCTTCAATTTCATCTTCCGGCACGATTCTGTTAACAAGACCGCATCCACCATGCGGCGGTTTCATATTACTGTTCATCCGTTCTCCTTCAATTTTGTTGATTGTTTCATTTTTTCCATAAGAGCATTCATTTCGATGTCTGAACTTTCTGCAAAAACTCCAAGCTCAACATCTGGTTTTGTTTTGCCATGAAAATCACTTCCGCCGGTAGAAAACAAACCAGCCTGATCTGCCAATTGCTTGAACATTACATTCTCCTCCTGAGTATGATGACTGCTGTACGATTCTAAGCCCTGGACGCCTGTTTCTTTGATGTCTGCGATAAGCTTTTTGTATTCTTCATTTGTTTCAAAAGGCATTTCGCCGGGATGGGCAAGTACAGCGATGCCATTGGCATTTTTTATTATACTAACCTCTTTTTCCAGCGTTAAACGCCTTTTGTCAACATAGCAGGGAGCCTCCTTGGCGAGATACTTCGTAAAAGCTTCTTTGATATCTTTTACATAATTTTTGGCAAGCATAACTTTAGCCATATGAGGCCTTCCTATCTGCTTGCCTTGTGCAGCTTCCTGGACTTCGCCCATGGTAATATCGATGCCTGCCTGGTTTAGCTTGTCTATAATTTGAGGATTGCGATCAAGACGTGCTTGCTGAATGTACCGCAGGGCATTATTGAGCTGTTGGTTTTCTATATCGAGGAAATATCCACAAAGATGCATCGTCCCCGGCTCAAAATCTATGCTGATTTCGACACCGGCAATCACCGTTACGCCGAATTCTTTTCCTGCTTCAACAGCCTCACGAACGCCCGCTATCGTATCGTGGTCGGTTATCGCAATAATCTCAAGACCCTCCTCCTTAGCCTTTTTAACCAGGTTACGCGGTGAAAGAGAGCCGTCAGAAGCAGCGGAATGGGTGTGAAAATCAAATTTTTCTTTCATAATTGTCTTAAACAGCATCCACAGGTCTCATACTATCAAATTCTTACTTTTTTGCACGAATGTACTTGGGAAATTTGGGGTAAAACAGATTGTAATCGTGCATCCTTTATTGTCACCCCTTTTTTAAGTGTGCCAATGGGGATATAAATTGCCAAATTAAATCTTCGGGTTCCAGGGGCCAGTCGAAATGAGAAATCCAGTGATTCATGTTGATGGGCGATAATACCTATGGTTCTTTTAAAGATCAACTCACCTTTATTGTTGTACATCAAACAAATCAGGCTTCCCTGACCCTGATCTTTTTCCGTTTCAACAGACATGGATCCCCGGAAGTAGCATCCTCTTTCTGCTTGCCACCCACAAGGGACTTCTGTTTTATGCCAGGTTCCGCCGCCAAGCAATGCGTGAGCGTGTCCTTTTCCCTTTGGTTCAATTCGAAGTGCATTAGAAGTAAATTTTAATTTACAGTCTCTATAAGTTATCATCCCAGGTTTCAATTCCGGATCAAGATTGACAACGGCCTGAGTGCAAGACAATTTTCGTTTTAGTTTAATCGCTCGCTTTTTAACCTGAAAAAGTATAGACGACAAAGACTCGAGACAAGTGAAGGTGTTGTTTTTGTAATTCAGTTCAACATTGACAGGCCTTAAGATCGAATCAAACTCTTTCTTTTGCGGTGCTGTCCATTTTCCGTATGGCGGGAATGAATCGGTCACATTTGCATTGATTTTTTTGTTAAAATTATCCTTTGCTAAACGCGGGAAAAAAGGTATGCCCAATTCACGTAATTTCAATGGCAGGTAATCCGGCTGGCTGACCATGTATTCGAATTTCAATTTATTATTGCATAATGAAAGTAAAGTCTCATTTGTCTTGCGAACGTACCAGCATGCTTTAGAAAATTGAGAGAGGTCCTTAAAGTCCTTTACGTCGAATTTTGGGTGTGCGGTATTTTCCGGGGTGTCGTACCAGTTTCGGTTCATTATGGAACGAACCACATCCTTGGGGTCTCGAAAAAGATGAATCAGACATGCATCCGGAAATACTTCCTGGAACTCGGGGATAAATTGCTCCAGGTAAACATTTGCCTCTGCATAATCGCAATCAGAACTCTCCACAAAATCTCGTGCTTGATTAATAAGCTCTTTAGCTTTGGCCCTGTCTTTTGTTAAATCTGCAAAGGCATGTAATGTGCGTTTGTCCGCGACAAGATTGCCGTTTTCATAGGTGTGGTTTAAAGTGAACTCGTGCCTGGCGTTAAGCGGTGTTGCCTGATCCAGCATGTTTACCAGCCACTTCGACCCGCATCGAGCAGTTGAAAGGAAGAAATAGGTTTTTTGTGGGCCCTTCCAGTGAACGGGGTGCATCAGTATTTGATGTCTGCCTTTTGAGAGATCGGTTTGCATTGGGTCTGATGACCGTTTCCAACTGCCGCTGCTGTCTGTAAAATAATTGTCACAAGCGAGATGTACGGCGTCGTACTGAAGGTTCAGGTCGTTCATTGAGATTGACCATAAGTCAAATTTTTGTCCATCATTTCGAGTCAGTTGTCCTGACGAGGGGTATTCAATCTGGAATTCTTTATCATCTACGGCAATTCCTTCAGCGGATAAACCGGTTTCTGTTTTCAACGGGTCTGCCGGTTTTAATTCAGAAAAGCACCAGTAATTAATGAAGTTATTTTCATAGCAAGATTTATCGCCATGTGCAGAAAACCCCGTTATATTGACCCCTCTTTCGCGGAGAGGCTTGAGAAGTTGCAGGAGGTGGTCTTTAATATTACTAATTCCCCCTGACATCCATTCTGTCAGTACGTTTAGATGCAATCCAATCTCATGTCCGAAATCCTGTAGTTGGAGACATTTATCAATAAGCAACGTATCCTGCCAATAATCGGCGGTATTTAGAAGGTAATAGGTAGCGTGACATTTTTTTTCATGTTCCCAGAAAGCCATTTCGAGAGCAAGGTCAAGGCCATAATCGATGTCATGCCGTAACGCTATCATGTTGGAAGCATCGGGCTCATTGTGCAATTGACAGACCGGGACGGTTTTATCAAAATGATCGAGATAGCTGAAATATTCGCGCTTTATTGACATGTTCAAACCAGGTCACGATACCATCCGACAAGTTTCTTCTGTTCGCCTGAAACTGAAAGAGTAAAAGGAATTGTCTTTTCAGTATCGTATCTGTTATCCTTTCAAAAATCGTTTCTGAAACATTATGTGCTGCTAGTAAACATAAATGCCAATCTCAGCTAAATGTCATCTTCCATCTCGGCAACGTCGCTCCGGTTAACCTCTGAGGTGTACTTTACACTCAGCTTCTGCAGTTCGGATTGTATAGTGTCCCTTTTGCTCCCAGCCCAATCCACCTCCCCCAACCCGATTACCTCTCCATCACCAACCACAATCACGGCCTCTTCCCCGTGGCAAACCTCGAATGCGTCTTTGGGCGTGTAAAAAACGAATACCACTTTTTCCCGCAACCACTCCAAAATCCACGAACGAACTTTCAAATCGAGAACGTCAAGCGCTCGCTTCTCGACAAACACCCACGTACACGTTGAACGCCAGGCCGCCAAAAGACTTATGGCACACGATGTCGACAAATCAAGACTCTGCCACTGTTTTGGAGACAAGGTTATATCAATACAAAACGGAAATTCCTCAAGCAATCTTCTAATGTGCAAATCTGACGCCACTGAATCAAAAAAGGCATTCCATTCATCTTTACTGTGGCAACGTAGTTTCGTTTTAAGCGACATTGCAGGTTGGCGGGAATCGGCAGCCACAAAGTATGTGCTGGCGATAAATTCCTGGTCATTCACAACACTGCTGTGATTCACCAATGAATGGATTAAAAAAGCGAGTGAATAGCGGTTTAAAGACACCACGGTCAGCACCGCAGCTCGAACTCCCTGTTTCGGACACCATTGGCTCTGTGAGCCGACGAGACAGTCTTCTCCGACACTGATCACAGGTAATATTTCCGGTTTGGGCAGAGATTCAGTGCAGCTAACGCTCGTATGCCGCAGAAAGTAATAAAGCCTTTTCATAATAGGATAATAACGGTTTACGCTGGTTATTCTCCGCGTCAAATCCTGCATACTTCTGAGACAGAGTCGCAAAGATATCAAATATAATGCAAGTACCCCCCATCCGGAACCGTACCTCAGCGCCCGACCGCCAAAGTAGAAAAGTGTTAAGCACAAAAGCACAGCAGTAAGAAAATTGTTCACGAAAATTGACCTATCAAGTACCAGCAGCCTTTCTTTGAAGGCATTCTGGTTCTCTTTTGTCTGTCCCTTACTAAAAGGTTTTTCGAAGAATGGGTCATTCGAGGAAATGAACTCGGGGGTATAGACCAACCATTTCAGAATCTCGACTTTTTCCTGATATGCGCCTGGTGTATTGGCTTCCAGATCGCGGGAACTGCCCACACCCTTTTTGCTGACCCAGTAGAAAGCAATGCCTGAGACAGCAACTGCTATTGTGACCAGCACCGTCATCACGACATCCATATAAAACAATATTCCTCCATATGCAATAATGCTAAGTGCCGGGACAATTGCGCCCATCAAAACACGTACCATACGCGTACAGATACGTGCATCGCCGGTAATAAGACGCATTGTCTCTGCTTCACTGCCAAAAGGATTCTTCAAAACCGGATGTATCTTGAGGTGACTGCCAAAGACTCGCAGGGTCCGCTTGACGATAAATTCTTCGTAGCCCACAGCAATGCCAAGTGCCATCTTTTTCGCCCAATAAATCATCCCGCTGGAAAATATCAAAGTACCAAGCACCCCCATACTGACCAGAGCGAGCAAAAGCAAAGACGTGCGAGAATCAAGCGTGAACCGGAAAAGGGTGATAGTTTTTCCCGTTCTCAGCAACTTAGCATAAATCACGGCCTGTCCCAGTGCCGCTACCTGGAATGTTACGCCTAAAAAACCAAGTACCGTTACCGTCAGCACTCTGAATTTAAAACGCCAAAGCGAATCACGCAAAAACCAGGAAAAAAATTCCGAGTATCGTCGCCATGCGGCTCTCAGCCGAAGTATCAAAGCACGGCGTTCCTTACTGTTGCGCAATATCGAAACACTGTTTTGCACGACGCTTCCTGCGTTGCGAAAAGAACTCAGCATCCCCTTAAAAAGTGTCCCGTCCAATGAGATAAGACTTCCTTTCCTTATATCCGGTGCAGTTTAGTCCCGCTCTGTTTTTAACACAAGTGTATCAAATAAACTGTCTTGAATGGCCACCAACGATGAAGTGGCTTGTTTCTTTATCTCTAAATTAGTTTTGGTTAAATCCCTGAAAAAATCATTTGTACGGTCCTTGATTTGCGACATTTCCTTCGGGACAGACTTGAGAATGAGATTTCGTAAATCCTGCTGTAACTGCTCCCACTGTTTATCTCTGCTGATGAGAACATCTGTAAGATTGTCTTTCTTTTCCTGAATATCGGCAAGAGATAATCTTTTGTTCTCCGAATTTCCCGACAGCAGTTTGAATTGCCGTAAATATCTCACCCAGCTTTCCGCCGAAACACCAAATCTGTTTTGAGTTTTTTCAATTCTTTTTCCTAATTTTTTAAGATATTTACTGACAGCTCTATGCCGCAAATCAAAAATCTGTTCACACAAAGGGTTGACAATTTGCTCATCAAATCCATCTGTGAGAACAACTGTTTTTGCTGATTTCCTCCCGAAAAATTCACCTTTGTTTTTTGATAGAAAACTATTGATATTTTTTCTTAATCTCCTTGCGGCTTTATCTGCATTTTTCTCAATCACGTCGACACTTTCTTTGAAGGACTTATTCATCAGATTAACAAGGCGATTGTTTATTTTGAACCAACGATAATCTGTCCGAATCGTTACGACGTCGTTTGCGGCTGTTACGTTTGTTTCCAGCCAGGAATTTGATAAAATAGCGCTGGCGGAAATCACGTTAAACAAGAACCTCGCCGACCGAGTCTTCATAATCTCAGGCGAATAGAAAAGGTTTTCGAACTTATCCCTGTCAAGTATTTCAAACAGCTTGCAGTTACGGTCGTTATCAAGAATCTCTTCCTGGAAAGCTTTTTTTAATTCCGGTTGGCTGCCAGCCTCGTGCTTCCAGTTGACGGCAGCTTTTGAAAAGCTGCCCATTTTATACGGTGCCCGTTGCATCCAGCTTTTGTAATTTCCGTCTCGCGGACCGTCCAGTTCGAAATTCCATCGCCACTTATTGAACGGGATATCGATAAGCCTTGGCTCTAAGCGTTTGAGTATATTGTAAATAATAATATCGTTAGTCCTATAACGGACGGGAATTTCCTGCGATTTTTTAACAAAGTTTGAATCACTCAAAGGGTAAACGTTGGGCTGTTGCGACAATCTAAACATGAAAGAGGAAGAAACCCACCGCCCCCCGTAAATGTAGAAAAACATTTTCTCAATAACGCCTCGCGGAGATTTGTCCTCCATTTCGCGCGTTACCCAGCCTTCCAGAAACTGCTGATATTCCGATACCCTTTCGGGTAGGAATAAAGAAGGGAATCGCAGAAAGTTGTCTCGCAACAAAGCGTCAATATTACTACGTGTTTCAAAACCCTTATTGTTTTTTGGGTTTTTAAGCCATCCACCTCGCATAAATTCGCCCCCCTGCCCCGTAAGACGCAAATTAGAAGTATCAAATACCGGTACCGTTCCCTGCGTGCTCCAGAAGTGCAACATACAGTCATAGCCGAACATTTGTTCAGGGACAGTACGTTTCAGATTCATCCTTACCTGGTCATTAGCCTCGGGTGGCGGCTTTACATCGTGCTCTATACCGAGAATTTTTGCGATCTTCCGGGCCACCAGGACATCCGGGTGGTCTTGAGCACCTGTTGTAAAACCAACGAAAGGTATCCCCACCGTCTTCAGTGCAGATCCTAACAAACGGCTGTCTTTACCTCCCGTCAGACCTAATACGACTGGAATACCGGTATTTTTAACTGGATTCAGTGCTTTCAACAGCTCATTTGTTAATTCGTCCCAGTATGTCTCATCGGGCTGGCGACTGCCCTTACCTGTCAGCTCATCAGCACCGTCCAACGGAGTTATCGCGCTTCCAGATGGAGTAAGTTTAAGCTCAACATTAGGTGGTAGAATATGAAGTCTCTCAAAAGGTGTGGATTCGCTGGCAAAATGCCCACAAAGTAAAAACGGAACCATACCCTGTAAGTCATAGACTGGCCGTCCATCCCGCCGACTGACCAAGTGTGTCAGAATAGCCCGATTTCCTACGAAATAATAGTTTTCGTTTTCACACCAAAAAATGGAAATCATTCGCAAGTACGAGGTCCAGGCTCTGAGACATTCTTGCGTTCCATCTGCGTATGCCGTGGCGGTAATCCCACCAAGCCTGGCAGCGATGTTTTTGGGAACCGCCGCTTCGTTAAGCCGGTCGAAAAAGTCTTGTTGTGTTGATGTTTCCGGGTTCGATCCATAGCCGCTCATAGTCAATGCGTATGACGGCGATTTGTCAATAACAGGACCTTCTTTTTTTCGCAGAGGTGAGTTATTCCAGGCATACAACGCAACACGGCTGGATTCGGATTTCCATTGCTCGTAATCAAATGACATATTTCGGAAAGTCAGAGTCTTATCCGCAACTGACTTCACATGATTTTCAAATTCGGGCGTTATAGCATGTTTTTTCGCTACGACACCAAGAAAAATTATCACTTGTTACTCCTTCTACTCTTTCATCTCTGTATTCCAACAGCGAAAAAACCGATGCAGAAGAGTTAAATATAATATACGTTCGTCATTGGAACCAACTCATCTGGAATGCGTAAATTTCTCACAAATAAAGCGCGATTCGCGGTTTTGCCGTGCACTCCATAATGTTTCGATTGTTCTTCCGTTAGGTTAAAACAGGCACAACCAATCTCAGCGAAAGCATTCGCCTGTACAGACAACACATACTCAATCTTGTCATGTGCAAGATGAGCTTTTTTCGGAATACCGTTAAACGGCCCAATCCACAACCAGCCGTCTTCTTTCACCAGCCTGCCCAGCTCATATATGTAGTTTCTCAAACGCCGGTCGTCTTCATAGAACCAGAACGCATTGATTGAATACTTGCAGAATAAGCCGTCAAACGGGAAATTGTAGTCAGTTGTTTTCAACTTCTTCAAATCCGCCAAACGGACAGGAAAACCCTTGTGTTCTCCCAGTTGCACCACAGGCGGGTCACTATCGATGTTATAAGTTACAGCGCCAAGTTCACGTGCCATTTCTGCAAAATCGTATTGTCCCGGCCCCAAGTCAAGCAGTCGGGCGTTTGTAAGGTTCACGGAATCAAAGAAATCCTTAAAAATATTCTCAAAATGTTTCCGTGACCGGGCAGGGTCCCTGACATTTTTCTGTTTTGCCTTCGATATTATTCCTATCTCAACCGGGTCCCTAAGCATTATCATTTTTCTCGAAGATACCCATATTCAATCATTAATTCGCCGGCCACGGAGCAAAAACTCTCGACGCTCTCTTTTGCCAGCTCTGTTTGCCAACGTCCGACACTTATATTGTCCACCGGCTTCGATATCCGTTCCATTGACAAGTGATTTGCATTATATATGGTTAAATCTTTCTTGTAATAATCAAGCATAGATTCATCATATCCAACATTGAGGAACTCACATATCTTCTGCAATTCAATCTCCGGTTCTGACACCAGTTTTTCATAGATAACCTCATAAGCATTCACATTATTTCTCTTCATCAATTTCCGGAAGGTTGCAATTGTATTGGACCACGAATATCCTAGTTTTTCTGGTGTTGTATTAAATGAACCGGTATTCATTTGGCTGGCCAGGACATCTCTGCCATCTCTTACCATGTTCAAAAAATACGCATCCGGAAAAACCGAAATATAATCATCATAAGCACTTGTGCATTTCAACCCCCATCTTTTCTTTTGTTCTCGCTTCATCTTATTCTTACAACAGCTTTCTATAAACTTTATTCGCCCTTCCGCATTCAGAAAATTATAACCACTCCCCCGATGACGGTCTAACAAAGCGACTATGTCGTCGATATTCAAACCTCCTCTTCCACAACGAAGTATGAAAGTCCGTAAACCTCTATCTGCGATTTCTTTGATTGCCTTTTTAAGGTTTTTTGCGGAAAAAAGAACTTTTATTATTCGGTCCCAGCTAACTTCTCCGCCGTCATCTGCCACAAGGAGGTTTGGATACAATTCATATGACATCGCAATATCAGGATGCGCATCCAGCATAGTAACTAACAGAGTTCCCCCTGAACGGCTCAAGCCTCTTACAAATATCGGCCCGTCATTTGCTAGCATAAGTAATACCGTTAACCATCATTATTTTAACAAAACAGTTTCTAGCCGATAGAAACACCATCCCACGTCGAACCACCATTTTCCGAGGAACAAAATTCCAATAATCTATCATACCATTCCGTACCAGCAAGACGTGGTGAAGGTGTCCACGGAGAGTGATAATATTGTGGATGCAGCAATATTCGATAGCGCATTCCCCGTTTCCATTTTTTTACAAAATCACGAAGGTCCCTTTTTTCAGGATCCCGCAGGGGGCTGTTTATTCCTCCATCACTATAGTTTCCATCAAAATAAGGCGTAAATTTATTATTCACCCATCTTATAGAATTTTTTAACGCTTCCGGAACAGGCACGCAATTGTTAGAAAGTCCATCGGGGCTTTTTGCACCTCCGTGAGGTGAAAAATACTGAATATCAAACTTTTTGCGCAAACTCCCGACATCTTCCTCAAAAATTCCCTCTGCTTTTTCCATATCGAATAATGCTCTACCGAAAGCATTACTATGATATCCAATCACAAAGTCGTGCTCATCCCGGAGATGTCGCAGGTAATCATGGTCAATATCATATTCCGTATATAACAATTCTCCCGTTTTTTGCAAATGACGTCGGTTAATGCGGCGGTTGAAAATCATTATATTAGAAGACAGTTCCAGCCTTTCCTCCTCTCGTAAAAGATTGATAGTTCTTTCCGGAACCATATCCACATCGTGCTGCAACAAAACAAATATTTTCCCCTTATCACGAAGTCCCTTCTTCAGTTGATAACTCCAGGTTTTGTACTCTTCAGGATAACTGTTAATATAATCGAAATCACCCCCCCAGGCCATATCCCTGTAAGTAATTATTTTTACCAAGTCCCTGTTTTTATGCAGAAATTCCAGGAAATCAACGACGTATCTGAAAGGGAAATAGCCACCTCGCTGAGTCAGATCCACATTTTCACTTATAGTTCTCTCCATATTACCCAAACTCATTCAATCGACAACACGTAATTTATTTTTATGCAGATATATCAGCGTGCTGAGTATTGAAAGAAGACGATTCACGTTATTGGCCTGTCTTAACTTCAACTCTTCCAATAATAATGATACTGCTTCAACTTTAAACACGCCCGGCGTTTTCCTCGAATAGTTATCAAACATTAATCGAAACCACTCTATTGACTCCGGAGCAGTCCGAAGAGTTTCCTCAAAAGATGTGGAAAAGCCTTTTTTATCTGTCCTGTAAACAACATCATCCGAAAGAAAACCATTATTTTTTGCCCATCGCCGCATCATATTTTTATCATACTCTTCTATCTTGAAAGATACAGGTGAAGAAAAACACAACTCAACCAGGCGGTGGTCCAGGAGCGGCACTCTGCCTTCAATAGAATGAATCATTGTTAACCTGTCTTCTGTATGCAGCAAAGATAATAAATTGTTTCTTAAAATTACATACTGCCTGTCGATATATGGTTCACGAGAAGGAATTAATTCATCAATACGACACCGTATTCCTGCTGCTTCGTCCCGTTGAACCCCTTCCATCTCAGTCAACTTAAATACTTTGCTTTTATAAGGTGCCTTTTCGGGCACATGCATCAATAATTTTTTACTGGCATCCTTTTCATAGTATTTCCTGTAAATTTGATAGCACTTATCATATCCGCCAAAAATCTCATCCCCGCCCTGCCCGTCAAGAACTACGGTAACATCTTTTGCCGCCTCCTTAAGCACATAATAACGAGCTACTGCTCTGGGAGACTGGTGAGGTGAATCCTGAGCATCAACAAAGACCTCATACGCATCAAAGAAATCCTGTATTGTCAATTCAATCCGATGGTGCCGAGAATTGCATTTAGCCACAACCGCATCGGAGAATCTGCTCTCATCAGCTTCAAAACCAGGAAACACCGCCGAATAAGTATTAATTTTCTCCCTGCCGTAGCTGGTCGCAGCCGCAGTTATAACACTTGAATCTAATCCTCCCGAAAGGCATATACCTACAGGAACATCAGAACGCAGACGCAATTTCACAGAATCCTCCAGAAGTGCTCCAAATACTTCTGAAGCCTCGTCAAAGTCTGAAGGAACAGTCGCACTAAAAAGATCTTCAACGCCGTAATACTGGTGTTCCCTGGGCTCTTTCTCAGGTTCGATTACAATACTTGTACCCGGGCGAACAGGAAATATGCCCTCAACCAGAGTGTCAAATGGCGTTTCGTTCCTGCGGTATCGCAGGAATTCCATCAGACGCTGCCTGCGAACATTGCGCGGTGCACCGCCAGCAAGAAGAGCTCGAACCTCGGAAGCAAACATGAATTCACTTCCGCTATGATAATAATATAAAGGTTTTATACCGAACCGATCTCTGGATATTAGAAGTCGTGAGATATTATTATCATATAACGCGAAAGCCCAGTCACCATTAAAATGCCTTACACAATCATCGCCCCACACATCATAAGCAGCCAGAATGACTTCTGTGTCGCTTTTGGTCTTAAATTCATACCTGCTTTTTAGTTCTTCCCGAAGTTCCACGTAATTATAAATCTCCCCATTGAATATGATACAGCGTCCTCGCTTATCTGTCATAGGCTGGTTGGCATTGTCACTCAAATCAATAATACTGAGTCGTAAATGACCAAGACTTACACGTTCGTCATACCATGTTCCTCTGGCATCTGGTCCTCGCCAGGCCATAACATCCAACATTTGTTCAACGCGCTTACCAGCCACGCTTTTTCTGTCAGAGCTCCAAATCCCTGCAATACCACACATAATTATTCACCCCGTCAACAGCACGTGTAAATTATCAAAAAAGGAGTAGTTCTTTATCTCAACATTTTCAGCTTTCCAGAATGGCGCCAGGAACGACTGAATTGTATGATGATATTTTCCTCCCCTGAAATCAACTGTTTCTGTTTTTCTCGGCGCCCTGTTGTAGGGCAGTTTTACATATTCAATCGGAGTATAAGTTCCCATCACCTCAGGACGTGAAGCAAATACTGAATAAAATAAACCTCTCTCACGCAACTTATTATGCCAGCATTCTATTACCTTGATAGTTTCAGGACGGTCCATGTTATGCTGGTTATACAAACCCGGGCCACGAGCAAATATCAAATCAAAATAATTGTCCTCAAATGGTATATCAGTTTCCGCATCAGCAACTACAAAATGATTTTCATCCGAATCAAGTAACTGCCTGGCCTTTTCAATACCTCCGGCAGATATATCTATACCATATAATTCTAACGATGGATTGTTGTTTTGTATCCCCCTGGACCATATCCCATCTCCGCAGCACAGATCTAACACTATGCCTTCTTTTGGCAGCTTCACATTCTCCCCTATCCATTTCGTCACCTGTTCTTCCGTGTACCCAAAGCCTTCTTCATTAGCGTAGAATATATCTGTAGCTCGCAGCGCATCTTCAGGATTTCTGTAAATCGGCTCTATCGTTAATCTCTTCTTTCTCAAAATTACTCTTTTCTCAACTGATGTACAGCATATTCAGGACATTCAAAGATCAATTGATATTTATCATGTTCGGAACTCGTTTTCCGGCATTCCAATAGCTCATTAATAATATCTGGAATGAATTCAGGCCAGGTTCTCTGCCATCTCCAGAAATTATCATAAGGAAACACCTTAGCCCCTTTATGAAGATTCGGATTCTGAAATATTACCAACTCAGGAAGTTCACTTTTTAATGAATCTGATGCTTTTTTCCATTCCTCCAGCGGTGGAGAATGAACACTTGGAGGCCAGTAATTAAATATTTTTGTAGGTATAGTCACATTGACAAGAGCATAAATCATAAAACCCTGTGGATACACAAAAATCCTTCCGTTACGACGAACTGTTTTCTGCGCCAGAGACAAAACCCTGTCAACATCAGCAGCATTGCTGGCTTTCAAATAGCGAAGTGCCGGAAATTGAAACATAGAGTAAGGCTCATACCATGGACGTTCACGAAAAGGCGCTGCCGTTCTCTGAGCAATACTAAATGCAATGACAACGAAAATAACAAGCCCGTGCCAAATAACACATCGAGACACTTTATATCTTTTTGCCAGCTCCATAACGAGCACCGCCCACAAAACCGGCAAATAAATAATGGTCATAGTGCTGTAAATCTTCCAGTTGTCTGGATGAGTCAACGATTCGCCGATCCATAATAACCCGCCGGTGGAAAGCAGCGAAAGAAGCAGACAGACTTTCCATGCTCCAAACTCTACCAAAGTCTTTCTTTGCTTCCACAGGAAAACGACCCCTACCGGTGTTAAACCAATTAATGTAACAGGCATGCAATAGAGCACAACATTCCATCGAACCATTGAAGTTAACAACACACGAGAAAAGATTATTATACAAAATAACAACAGTATTATTATTGCTCCGGGAATATAAAAAAACAACCACTTTCCAGCTTTTTGCCCAATTTTTTGTTCCGCTACTACAAGAGCCCATACGCTTCCAGGAACAATTATTAAAATCATTAACGAATAAGGAAAAAACTTGAATAGATGACGTGCTTGCGATAACGTAGTTAGTGTCGATGTATGTCCCCTGAACCTTTCCATATAGTGCAACACCTGCCACGCAGTCTCTAAGAATCCCCTCAACAAGCCTTGAGAAGCCAACCACAAAAAAACACATAGAACACTAATAACAGATGCTGCTATCCATGCTCCTGCAATACAGGCCTTGCTCCTCAAGTTATTCTTGTCCAGCAAGAAATACGCAACGAATGTAATAGCCCCCCCTAAAACAGCCGCGATACCAATGGTCGGCTTTGCAAAGAGCGCTGAAACTGTAAAAACACCGCCAATAGCAGCCCAAACAATCTTTCCAATAAATTTATCTGCTGTTAACGCTCTTTTTAAAGAAGCTAAAAACATAAGTACCATGAAAACACCTATCCAATTGTACCAAAGATATGGGTGCCGAGTACAATTGGCAAAGAATACAACCGACGCTAAAACTGATGCAAAAGCTATCGAAGGCTTGACCAGTGTTCGTAACATATTGAACAATAAAGACGCGCATGCCCCATAAACTAAAATGAAAGCCACTCGCCATATCCATGGTGTGTATCCAAAACATCGAATTAGTACCCTGAAAAGCAGGATTCCTGTTAGGTCTGTTGAAGCTCCATAATAGTCAACATATGGACGCATACCCAGGTTCCATAAATAAGCAAAAACCGTCTCACAGCCTTCATCATTAGGATACAGCCCTCGATTCCACCAGAAACTCACCCATACTAACCAGCAAACCCATAAGGAAACTCCCCAGAGCCAATTGTAACTGTGACGATTAGATACTATATTCCTCATATACATTGTACTTAACTTTCAAGCATTGAAACCATTTACAAGCCTGCTTGTTCTTCCTCATACGTTTTCAGTTCTGCATACCAATAATCGTCAAATTTCTTTATCTTTGAGGCAATATCATGATTCTTTTTTATATCGCAATATTTTCCAATCACAAAAAAACGCCGATTTCTTAAATAAGAATTGTTAACACGAATATCCCGGAGAATAAATTCCGGATTATGAAGTTCTGATAATTGACGTCTCAGGTGTGTTCGTTCTCGCACATCTGGATATCCGGAAGTGTACACAAAATAGCCTGGCCCCATCCTGGAGCGATTACAAAGAATCGTGATGGCCTGATTATCCAATATAGAAAGTTGCTTTCGACAAGCCAAAACAATCGCATCCCGAGGAGTTTCCTGCTCGATATCCTTACAAAGAGCCACTAAATTGCTATCTACAATATGACCTTTCTTCCATGGTGAGCGGAACGCTTTTTCGCCAAATAACATTGTCGGTATCACCAAACCTAGCAAACAGATGATAACACCTTTGGATATTAGCCGTATTACTTTATGTTTACATATAACAAGCCGAGCAGCGGTAAATAAACCAAGAAAAGGGATTAAGTAATGCAAATGTCCGGCAAGATTCCACTTCCATTTGCTTTCTTCTATGACAAACAATACAATAAAAAGACATGTTATGTATATGAGAAGCAAAAAGACATCGAAAGGCTCCCGTTTTTTTTTGCAGCAAAATATCCCAACCCACAACAGCCACAACGATATCAATGGCATGTAGGCGTGAGTATATATCATGATGACACCGATTGGTTTCAACACCGATGGAATTAGACCCAACAGGTAAAGAAAGGGCTTTAAGCCATAATCTGAATTAGCCTGTAATACCGGCATGAAATCCTCCATAGCCACAATGCCATACTCCAGGCCAAATGTTCGTCCGCCATAACCCTGGCTCAAGTTGTCCAATATAAAATATATCAAACCTATGGAACAGACAGAGGATATTATTCCTATAACAGCCAGTCTGATATGTTTCTTAAGCAGATAATATCCGAGCAAAACACACTGAATTGCAGGATAATAAGCCAATGAAAAATTCACTTTGAATTGTGTCGAAAAAGCCATTGCAACTTGCAATAGAATCAATGTCCGGACCTCTAATGCAGACACCTCCAAAAAATAAATTACGCAGAAAACCATACATAGAAAAATAATTAATCCGAATAAATAATTCAAATCCTGGTGAACTCCCAGAACCCAGAAACCGTTCATCCCCACCAAACCGGACCATCTCTCCCCGAATGGGTAAACTGTCAATGGTAGAACCAAGCAAAGCATTAATAGGACAACCCATCCCTTCCTGCATATCAATTTATGGAGAAGCATAAAAGTTAATCCCAATAAGAGAGGAAGTCCCAAAATGAAATGAAACATTAAACGAACTTGAAATATATCGGCATTTCTGCCAAAAGTTAATAGATAAGAAGCCAGTAGATACTCCGAAAAGAAATGATGTTTGGGAAATGGCATACCCGCATACCAGGGATTTTCAATCAATTTACCCATGCGTGCGATTTGCTGTCCCAAAGTCATATACATCGTATCCGCACCCAGGCCTCCCATTCTCAATACACCATAATCATCAACCCTTGGAAATATATCCGGAAGTAGGACAATATGAAGCAGTGCAAAGAACAAAGGAATCGCAACAAACATTTGAGATGTGAATTTAATCCCTCCCCTAATTTCAAGGAATAACACGACAAGAAAAACAGCTGACAATGTATAAAGAAAAATACATAAATAAAAACGAGAGGAGATTATAATGCTTGAAACTACCGTAACAAATGGAAGACTCAACACACCAAAAGCAAATGCAAGAAGACAACGTGTGTGATGTTCTATAGTGTCATGCCAATTGAATAACCTTAAACCAACAAGCCCTAAAGGGTAAATCACAAAAACTGCCCACAACAAAAATGAAGAAATAGTCAGAATATTAACATGTGTTCGACAGATAAATACGATAACATATAAAAGATATGCCGAGAGAACCCAAATATTGACTGGAAACAAGGGCCTTCGATGAATCTTAAGCAAAGTCACCTGAATAAACCTCCATCTTATCTTTCATCCTAAACGCCTTCCTTTGGTCAAGAACATAAGACCCTATGGCTAAACAATCGATATGCCCTTTCATAAAGCATCTAATTGCGTCACTCGGAGTACAAACGATAGGCTCCTCATGCATGTTAAAACTGGTGTTTATGAGTACAGGATTCCCTGTCAGCTTCTTATACTCGCTCAAGATATCATACGCCTTGGAATTTATTTCTTTTCTCAAAACCTGGGGCCTTGCAGTTCCATCGACATGGACCGCCGCTGGGGCACATCTCTTAAATTTATCTGTGACGTCATACGTAATAGTCATAAATTCAGCAGTATAAGCTGTTTTCTGATTAAAATTTTTAAACAAATCAGATGCATTCTCATACTGAACAACTGGTGCAAAAGGCATGAATTCCGTTCTGGCCAATTGTTTGTTCAACCAATTGTTCACTGTCCTGTCAGTTGCTGGATACATTATAGTACGATGACACAACGCCCTTGGTCCATATTCCATACGTCCATCAACAAAAGCTAATACCTTGTTATCAGCAAGACGTTTCGCGATTTCAAAAGCACGGTTTTCTCCTTTCGTTGCCTTATAATCTCCCGGATTCTCCTGGATCGCCTTTTCCACATCCTTGTCGTCAAAATCAGGCCCCAAATAAACATCCCTCAGCCTTTTTGGCGGCTTGTTGTTCCCTCGCTTCAATTGTTCCTGCGCCCATACCTGCAGAGCAGCACCCACAGCCAGGCCGCCATCACTCATATTAGGATGCACAATTACTTCTTCCACACCTGCAAGCGACGCTATCCGTTGATTAAGCTTCACGTTACCATGAATACCACCCGCTAATCCAATACGTCTCTCTTTTTGTTCTTTCAAAAGCTCTGCAAAGAATTCCAACATCACATCTTCTAAATGCTGTTGCACTCCAGCAGCAATATCTTCTCTGGAAACTCCCGCTAATTTCTTCTTTAATCGCGCTATTTCATTGCCGAATATCTTACCTTTGTTTATGTATTTCATTGAATTACGGTCATAACCAAACTCATCTCGAAAGATACCAATTGTCTTGTCAACATTCCCAATCGCCGCCAACCCAGTGGTCTTTCCTACATGGTAATATTTTGGAAATCCGCAAATCAGCGTAATGAAGTTATAGAAAACACCCAACGAATGATACATCGGAATCCTTCCGATTTCCTTTAAGGAGAGTCCATCCTGTATATAAGTTCTGTTGCAGTACCCATCACCAAACCCGTCATTACTTACAACAAGAGACCTCTCCCAACCACTGCAAAACGCTACCGACGCAGCATGGGCAAGATGATGGTCAACGCATTCCACTGCCGCATTAATACCGTATTCTAATAATAACCGCTTGAGCTTGGGTAGGTAACTGTGCCCCCAATGACTGAAGAAAAAACGATATAATTCTACACCAGCCCCAGTACCAAAGAATGGATAGATTAGCCCGACTTTGTCGAGATACTCTATTGTGTTCAGAAGCAGGTTGGACCCATCTTCCCGCCTGAAATCATTGCGTACCGGCGGATGTGCCAAATGAATAATATTCGATACCGCAACAGCATCAATATCTTTACCGGATACCCCAGCCACCTCCAGAACTTGTGGGATACTCAAAACAGGAAAACCTCCATAGGCCTTTTTCCTGTTCAAACGTTCTTCGTTTATAGCTGCGACCACACTGCCATCTTGTATTAAGGCTGCGCCCGCATCATGGGAACAATTGACCCCAAGTACTATCATTTAACTATCCCTTTTGCGCGGTGCCAGCCATTACTCCAGGTATTGGAAAAGATATTGGCATTGTTATATTGCCCATACCAAGTTTTTTCAACAAACGATAAACAGCAGGGAGTTTTGCATGTCCCAGTAACTTGGATAAACTGGGCTTCTGTCTGTCATGTGCAATCTCTATTACTTTAAACCCAGCATTTCTTAATGCTTTCCGGCAACCTTCTTCTGACATGAAATTAAGTACGCTTGGTGCAAACATCCAGTATCGATTTCCATATAATTTCGCTGTCAAGGATGTGGCCATGGGAAAATTAAAATAAAATATCCCTTCGGGCTTTAATAGTTCATTTGTTTTCTTTAATACATTACCTATATCATGCATATTTGAAATTGCCCCCAGCATTATAATAGCATCATAGTCTGAAGAAGCAAAATCGAAATTCAGGTAATCCCCCAGTTCAATTTCCAATTGATTAACCTTTCTCCCCCACTCCACAAACGCAGGAGATAAATCAATCCCCAGCACAGTACCTCCGCGCCGTTTCAAGACCGACAGCAAACTGCCCGTAGCACAACCTACCTCAAGTACCTTAGAATTTTCAATATTGATTTTGTTCTTTATGTGTAAATCACATCTCATCTCCGCCTCTGCCTGGCGACACGACTCGTCAGCAAAATAATCCAGATAAGCCCCTTCATCACAACTGCCACCTTCCCTGTATTCAATAGAATCATACCATTCCGCCGCAGATTGGACCGTAATCTCAGGCGATTGCACCCAACTCAGGCACTGTTGGCAACGGCGGAAGGTTACTCCTCCCCGTTCACACTCCTTTCGGACCGTTCTTGTATCCCCCTGCAAAGCTTCTCCGCATAAACAGTAAGTTCGTTTCTGGTAGTCAAATTTTTCCGATACGTCATTCATAGCCCACTGAATAAATGACCAAACACCCACCTACTTACACGAACGCTGTACCGCAAGAAAGGAAGATACCTTGGGTCCGACAAACATCAATGCATCAACAACAGAAAGATAACTGACAAAATCATTCCCAAACTGCTTGTATTCCGGATGAGGATAGTGCTGATAACTCAACTCTATTTCAGCCTCTTCCCAAAGTTGTTTATCCATATAAACCTTTGAAATATCAGTCGCTATGTATTTCGTTGCATTCATAGCTTTACAGATTTCAATAAGACGCTCCGTACGTCCTGCATCTTCATATCCTATTTCACTTGATAATATTGTAACGCTCTCAATTCCTATCAGAGAAAGCAGACAATAATGTCCCTCTAAACATAAATCTGATAATCTGTCATACTTTCTCTTAGTCAAATAGTGCTCCAGAATCGGATAACACCAATCAAAAAAGGGAGCTTTACCGTAAAGAGAAGCCATTTTTTTTAAATGCTTCTGGGACCAATTGTTGTTAACTATCTCAACTTCACTTATCTTCTTAAACGCATGTCTCCTTTTTTTAACGGGAACAGTAATCCATTGAGGTTTACCATTCTCAAGCAAGCGATTCCGGTTGCGCCATCCTCCCCTGTCAAACTGCACATCGTCATAAATGACAAAAACGTCGGACAAAGCCACCAGATCAAAATAACCTAACCAGGGAAGATATCCCGGTTGCAACACACCCACAGAGAATGATTTAAAGTTTCCTTTAGCTTCTTTTTTCGCCGGTTCGTGCATTAGCTTTCCCATATCAACACTTATTTAGAGCCTCTGGAGCATATTGTATCTTCTCGCCCTTTCCAGCCCGGATCATGCCGAACTCGTATTCTATTTCTCCATGTTGCTTTCGTATATTGAACACTGTCTTAGACAACAAATTGGTTAACCCTGTAAATCAAATCAAAAAAGCCAAGCCAAGGAAAATAGCCAGGCTACATAGTTTCGCCCATGATGGTTTATTCTTTGTAATGCTGTTTCCAAACAATGTTATTAGCTTCCAAGATTCTCAAATTGGTCATTCGCTGTCAGAACCAACTGTATGAACTTTTGCTATCAAATCACCATGTTCGAAAGTATTGCCTCGGTAAGATCTGACTACGAACTCTCCAATGAGAGAAAGGCCCCAAAAGTGTATTCCAACAAATATCAGGGATATATCAAGAAATATGATCAGACCTGAGAACTCTGTGGATACGAAGATTTTATATAATACAATCCCCAAAGCCAGAACCAAACCCAGGGCAACGCTGACAGTTCCTCCTACCATCATCCATTCAAATGGACGTTGCGCGTATGCCGTAAAAATATCCATGTAACTTTCCATGCGTCTGAAAACAGACCATTTTGACTTCCCGAATTTTCTAGGATGGTGTTCAATCGGAATCTCAACAAAATTCTTACTTAAATAATAAGCTTGTGCCGGTATAATAATATTTGGTTTATTTGATGATATAATGTTCTGAACAAGGTTTATGCTATAGCCTTTTATGGCACCAAAATCTTTCTGCCTTATTCCAAGCGCCCTGTTAATCAAGTACTGTCCGACAATTGACGGTATACGGCAAACAAAGAAATTGTCCTGCCGCCTTTCACGAATGCCACCGGCAATATCATATCCATCCAGTATTTTCTCAGCTAACTTTAGAATACATTCCGGGGGAAATTGCAAGTCTGCATCATATGTGATTACTGATCTTCCTCTCGCATAACGAAGACCAATCAGTAATGCCCCTTGCTGCCCATAGTTCCGCTTGAGTTGAATAACTATTACTTTTGAATTGTCCTTGCAAAAAGAAATCAGCTTATCTGTAGAACCGTCTGAACTGCCGTCATCGATAAAAATTATTTCATAATCATAATCCGTCGATTCCAACACACGACTGACCTCAGAAAAACAATCTTCAAGAACTTTAATTTCATTATAAACAGGAATAATAACGGATACATCACGGAACTTCTTTCCAGTTTTTTCGTTTAAGTTGCTCATTTCCAGGGAACTTTATGAATTTACGTTGTTCTTATGGTCTATTTGTAAATACTGAGTTTTTTTTGTTATCTTGTAAGGAATTATGGGACGATGTGAGAAGGATTGTGGTTTTTTGCGAAACGGATAGTGTTTAACAAAATATTCCACACCACTGCGAACGCTTGATTCCAGAGGAATCGATGGCTGCCAATCCAGAAGCTTTTTAGCTAACGAAATATCGGGTACTCTGTGAACAACATCCTGGTACCCCTTATCCTTACCATAGTAATCCTCGGCGCTGGTCACTTCAATACCGGGCAAATCACTCGGAGATTTTCCTGTAACTTCACAGAAAGCATTGAGTGTCAATTCAGCTAATCGGGCAATTGAGCAAACATCGTCGGGATTTCCTATATTGAAAATCCGGGCATTCGTCGCATCTTCATTTGTTAAAATCGCCATCAAAGCATCAAGGCCGTCATTAATATCTGTAAAACACCTCTCCTGCTGGCCTCCTTGAACAAGTTGAATAGGCTTGTTATCACATAAATTTGTAATGAACTGCGTAAGCACCCGGCTGTTACCGTAACGTGCAGATTCCATAGTGTCCAATCGAGGACCGATCCAGTTGAATGGACGAAAACAAGTATACCGTAAACCGTAATCACGCCCGTAAGCATATATTACCCTGTCCAGCAGCTGTTTGGAACATGCATAGATCCAACGGGTTTTATTTATTGGGCCATAAATTAAATTTGATGTTTCTTCAGAAAAAGCATCCTCGGTACACATCCCGTAAACTTCACTGGTTGAAGGAAAGATCAGCCTTTTCTTATACTTATGAACCCAACGAACGACTTTAAGGTTCTCTTCAAAATCAAGCTCAAATACTTTCAGTGGGTCTGTAACATAGACCTTGGGCTGGGCAATAGCTACAAGAGGCAATACAATATCACATTTCTTTACATGATACTCTATCCACTCATTGTTGATGCATAAGTCACCCTCGGCAAAATGAAAACGCTCATGGTCTATCAGGTCCTTGATGTAATGTATATTAATATCGGTCCCAAAAACATCCCAGTCGGTTGTTTCAAGAATTCTTTGTGATAAATTGCTTCCGATAAAACCATTTACACCAATTATCAGTATTCTCATTTCTATCCTCTACTTGTTTTCCATATCACGAACTAATTTCAACCAGCCCTTGTCCCAAGGCGAAACCTGCCAATCTCTGCAATTATTGCAAACCTCACAACTTTCAAATTTGCCTGCAAGCTGCTTACTTCTCAATTCTTCCATCTGTAAACTGTGCCATGCATCAAATAATGTCATCTCATCAACAGTGCCGATCTTTGAGACCCCATGCCAATCAACCGGACAATACCGTATAAATCCTCTATAGTCAATGATGAGCCTTTGCCATAAGTGCTGACATGGCCACCTTTTTTCATCTGTAGTAACAGTTATTTCGTCTGAACTTCCCAGATTTGTGTGCATCTCTCTGATAGCAACAAAGTCTACTACGTCCCCCCAGTAACGCTCGAAGGCTTTTACTTCTTCCTCTACACAGGGACGTCTTATCATCGATACCAACACTTTTGTTTCTTCAGGATTACGAAACTCAAGCAAATGAAAAACATTTGCCTTTACTTTTTTCAGATCCAGCCCGGCCCGAACCTCATGATAACTCTCTGGCCATAACGCATCCAGTGAAATGTCAAAAATATGGGGAGGATCTTCAAGCAAGGCTTTCAACAAATCACCCTTAAGTAGACTGCCATTGGTTGTAAGATTAACTTTCGGAAAACGTAATTGCCTGGCCAATGAAATCATGCGAACAATATCCGGATGAAGCAAAGGTTCGCCGTCACCTGTAAACCTGATAATATCGACCTTATGATGCGAGGCTTCGGTCACAGTCTTTTCATAATCTTCCCATGAAATCCGCATTGGCTTGAAGGATGAAGATTTGCTGATACTACCCTGAGGACAATGCGCACACTTTGCATTACACGTATTAATAACATCATACATCAAATACGGAGGAAATTCGCGAGCTGTATCCGACTCAAAACCATACTTTATCTGTTGTTTCTCCGTCGACAAATTTAAGACCTTTCAATTGCCCGTTTTAATGTCTCAACTACAAAGTCAATCTCATTTTCTGTCATACCGGGAAATAATGGAAGACTCATTATTGTCCTGCCAATCCGTTCCGTAACAGGCAGTGACCTTCCAAAGCCCCTATCCTGCATACCTTTCATCAAATGAACCGGTAGATAATGCAATCCTACCTGAACACCGTTCTCAATCATATACGTCATCACCTTCTCACGTAAATCCGGCTTGTCTTCGACACAAATAGTGGCAAGATGCCAGGAATGACGACTGCCTGGGCTATCACAGGGATCAGGGTAAAATATTTTATCCTGCAAGATCGACAATTTCTCTCGGTAAGCCGATGCTACGCGATTTCGTTCAAGATTAAAACCTTCAACTTTTCTTAACTGGTGGATGCCAATAGATGCTGCAACATCAGTCATATTAACTTTTAAACCAGGAAAAATAGTTTCGTAATGCGGCAGCTGACCACTGCCTGTGCGTTTGAATGTATCGCGCGAAATACCATGAAACCTTAATAATCTCGCTTGTTTTAGTTTTTCAACATCTACTCCTGTAAGCATTCCACCTTCTGCAGTCGTCATGTTTTTGTTGGGGTGGAAGCTAAACGCGCAAAGACCGGAATGAGAACCTATTCGCTGTCCATTATATTCTGCACCGATAGCATGGCATGCATCTTCTATTACATAAATCCCCTTCGGATCGGCTAAAGCATGTATAGCGTCAAGATCGACCGGACGGCCCGCGTAATGCACAGGGACTATTGCCTTTGTTTTAGGAGTTATCTGTTTTTCAAGGTCATCAAGATTTATGTTCAAAGTCTCTTGGTCTACTTCACAAAAAACCGGTTTGCCGCCAAGAAGTGTTACCAAATTGGGAACACTCACCCACGTCAAAGACGGCGTAATGACTTCATCGTCATCTTTAAGCTCAAGCATTATTAAAGCTAGATGAAGCGCCGCTGTGCCGCTTGAAACAGCTACAGCGTCTTCGCTGCCAACAAACTCGGCGAAATCTTTTTCAAACTGACAAACACGAGGTCCGGAAGTGATCCAGCCGCTCCTTAAACATTCAAGAACTTCCTTCTCTTCGTCTTCAGAAAAAACAACTTTTGCAAATGGAATTTTCATCTATTTTATTCCCTTGAAATCGTAAGCGGGTTAAGTATGACTATCCCGCCTGAATTAGAAATGCCGTTTATTGTTTCTTAAAATCGTCGTATGGAATTTTGCCCACAGATTTGTCCGCAGGGAGCGGAGCCTCTTCGTCCAGATCAAGACACCTGCCTCCTTAAAAATTCTGTAGTATGAAAATCCAAACCCTGAAGGAAATTTTGATCGACGACCTCCTTCGTTTCGCAAGAGTACCCCTTGTAAAGTTATCATAGATGATAACCTCTTTTACTTCTTCTTTAAGAAGCTCGTCAACAGTGTGCGATCCTATCAGCCCGCCGCCGCCTATAACCAAAAACCTTTTATTACTTAAATTCATATAGTTTCCTTGTCATCGAAAGTCACCATTTTCTTTGAACCGATCACTGTCATATTTCTTGTGTTCTGGTGATCAAGCCGGCTGTAATGAATATTGGCCAACACTTCTGGTTTCTATACTAACTTTTTTTAGACTCCGTCCCCGTGGGGCGCGACTGGAGCTTGTTAAAAACAATCTTCAAGCTGAATGCACAACTCAAAAAGTTCTTCTCAAATGACCAGCTAATAATAAGTTATATTTTCTATAATTAAGAATAAATATTGCGTGATTATCTTATCCTTCCCCTCGACACCGCATTATGCCTGAGTCTCTGGGCTTTTACAAGAAAAGAGGGAAAGGTATTGCTCGAAATGCTTTTAAATATATGTCATATTTCAGGCCTCCTGCCAAAACTACGAGGGAAAACCCTCTTCCAAATTTACAATGAACTATATAGCCCGGTTTTATTACTGAAACAATACCAACTCCGGTTAATTAATACAAGTATAATAGGGTCATCCGGTTAATGCGTTGGCCATTAGCGTCTGGTTTAGTTTTTTGGCTGTTTTTTTTTCTCTGCAAGTCATTTTATGTCCGTCTATGGCCTTCTCTGACATAGGTGTCTTGCTGTAAACTCATTGTTTACAAAGACCTAAGCAGGTTTCTGCTTGACATGATATTCAATGTCTGATAAATTAATTTGACACAATTTTTATGGCGGTCAGGATATAGCTGTTGATGTTACCATCGTTATCGTGTGTTGCATGATCTTTGTTCTTTGGAAAATCAGCATTTAAACGCAAAAAACATAAAATTACGAAACAAAGCCAAATGTTAAAATGAGTAAGTTAAGGTATCTCTGAGACTGGTGTCATTGCAAAATCGGCGTTTAAGCTTAAAAAACGCAAAATTACCAAACGAACCCAAATGTCAAAATGGTCAAGCAAGGAATACCTGGGTGACCAACGCATTATTCGGAAGACCCTTTTTTGCACCGGCTTGCATTCTCGCATAGGAATTACATCTTGCGAAAATCCGCGATTTCGAGTATTATAAATCCCGTTCATTTATTCAGAAGGGTTGATTTATGGCTGTCGATAACCGAAGATCCCCGGAGCCCCAAAGAGACGAGGCAACTGTTAAGCTCCTCATAAAGCTCAGAGAAAAGCTGCTCTCTAACAATATTTCAACTGC
>SDBT01002201.1_pt1 | contig 34696 bp, 35 predicted proteins | sample 2277101 | NCBI WGS metagenome assembly SDBT01 (sample SAMN10404973, study PRJNA504765) | marine sediment metagenome | isolation source: marine sediment core GS10_PC15, 103 cmbsf | place: Arctic Ocean: Southern Knipovich Ridge | collected 2010
TCAGTGGTGTGGCTCCATCTGGAAGCTGATGGATGCGGTCGATGATTATATTCCGGTCCCGGTGCGGGCTAAAGACCAGCCGTTCTTGATGCCAGTAGAGGATGTTTTTAGTATCAAGGGTCGCGGCACTGTGCCTACCGGCAGAGTTGAGAGAGGTGTGATTAAGCCCGGGGATGAGATTGAGATAGTGGGCTTACACCATGAGCCGCGCAAGACAGTAGCTACCAGCCTCGAAATGTTCCATAAGATACTGGATTACGCCGAGGCAGGCGATGCTGTTGGCTGCCTCCTCAGAGGTGTGGAGCGGGAGGATGTGGAGCGGGGTCAGGTATTGGCTTTCCCCGGTTCTATTAAACCCCATACCTATGCCGAGGCTGAGATATATGTGTTGAGTAAGGATGAGGGAGGCCGCCATACCCCTTTCTTTAACGGATATAAACCCCAGTTCTATATCAGAACTACAGATGTTACCGGAAGCATTGAGCTGCCAGAAGGCGTGGAGATGGTTATGCCCGGTGATAATGTAAAAACGAAAATAAAACTTATTTACCCGGTAGCTCTGGAGAAGGGTTTGCGTTTTGCTATTCGTGAGGGAGGCAGGACGGTAGGCGCGGGAACCTTTAGCCGCATTATAGAGTAAACATGGCTAAAAAAGCTGAAGCGAGGGTTATTATTTATCTCGCCTGCACTGAGTGTAAGGAGAGGACATATACTACTACTAAGAACAAAAGGAATGACCCCCAACGATTAGAACTGAGAAAATATTGCCCCAGTTGTCGCACTCATCAGCTCCATAGGGAGACAAAGTAGTGCCCATAACTGAGTGGTAGGTGAGGTTCCCTCTATGGCGAATCCTGTTGCCAGGCGTATTAGCTCAAGATTTAAATTCATTGGTGAGACGATAAGTGAGTTAAAGAAGGTAGTTTGGCTCACCAGACGAGAGGCAGCGTATTTGACATTCCTCGTCTTGCTCGTTTCCCTTGCCGCCGGTATAGTGCTGGGATCTTTTGATTATGGCTTTACCATCCTCGTCGATAAAGTCTTTATTGGCAGATAAAAGCTTGTTAATTTGTAGATTGTGCTGAAGCATTATCAGCCAGAAAATGGCCCTTTTTGAAAATCTTTATTTGATTGAGGTTATTTGTGGAGGAGAATCCTAAAAATTGGTTTGTCATTCATACCTACTTGGGGTATGAAGATCGAGTCAAGAAAAATTTAGAGCAGCGCATCAAGTCCATGGATTCTGAAGATGAAGTCTTTCAGGTAGTGATACCTACTGAAGATGAGATTGAAGTTAAAAATGGACAGAGACGCACGGTGACTAAAAAAATATTGCCCGGTTATATCCTGGTTCAGATGCAGATGACCGACCAGAGCTGGGCTGTAGTGCGTAATACCCCTGGAGTTACTGGTTTCGTTAGTAGCGGCAGTAAACCGGTTCCGTTACAGGAAGAGGAAGTTACTCGGATTTTGAAACAGATGACCGCCGAGGCACCAAAAGCCAAGGTCGGCTTTCGCAAAGGGCAGAGTGTCCACGTCATTGATGGACCTTTTCTTGATTTTATGGGAGTGGTCGATGATATTAACATGGGAAAGGGTAAGGTTAAGGTGCTCCTTTCGCTTTTTGGGAGGGAAACACCTGTGGAGCTTGACTTCTTACAGGTGGAAAAACTTTAAGCTATCTTAGGAGATAAGAGTGGCCAAGAAGATAAAAACAATTATCAAATTACAGATTCCAGCCGGACAGGCAAATCCAGCACCCCCGGTCGGTCCGGCTTTAGGGCAACACGGCATTAATATTATGGCCTTTTGTAAGGAGTATAATGAGCGTACTGCCAGCCAGGGCGGCTCTATTATTCCCGTTGAGATAACTGTCTTTGAGGACCGCTCGTTTACTTTTATTACCAAGACACCACCAACCACTGATCTGCTGAAGAAAGCATTAGGTATCGAAAAGGGAGCTAGTACTGCTGGCCATGAAGAAGTAGGCAAGTTATCTCGAGAGAAACTTCGTGAAATAGCTCAGCTTAAGGCTAAAGACTTAAATGCTACCAGTATTGAAGGTGCTGAGCGTATTATCGAGGGTACCGCTCGCAGTGCCGGAATTGAGATAGAGTAGCCATGACAGGACACGGTAAAAACTATCAAACGGCGGTGAAACTGCTCGACAGGACAAAGACTTATCCTCCTCAAGAGGCTATTGAGCTGGCTAAGAAAATGGCTCATGCCCGATTTGACGAGACTGTTGAACTTCACCTTCGTATGGGTGTTGACTCGCGCAATGCCAATCAGCAGGTACGCGGCGTCGCTCTCTTACCCCACGGGCTGGGCAGGGAAGTGCGTATCTTGGTTTTTGCACAGGGTGAAGCCGAAAAAATTGCTAAGGACGCGGGCGCAGATTTTGTTGGCGGTGATGAATTGGTGAAGAAGATTGAAGATGGTTGGTTAGGGTTTGATACCGCTGCGGCTACTCCTGAGATGATGGGTAAGGTAGGTAAGCTGGGGAAAATCTTGGGGAGGAGGGGATTGATGCCTAACCCCAAATCAGGGACGGTGGTCACTGCTGCTGACTTGCCCCGGGTCATTGGTGATGCTCGTAAAGGTCGGGTGGAATTTAAGCTAGACAGAACGGCTATCATTCATGTGCCTTTGGGTAAGGTTAGTTTTACGGACGATAAGCTGATGGATAATCTAACGGCGTTGATTGAGGCGGTGGTGAAAGCTAGACCTAGCGGCGCCAAAGGTCAGTATGTTAAAACTGCCTCTTTAACTACTACTATGGGACCTGGTATCGGTCTTGACCTCAAACAAACGCTCTCTTTAGGCTCCACTTGATGCTATTTGAAGCCTGTCTGTACCATCAGCGGGCTTTTTAAAAGAGAGAAGTGATTGCTATAGTATTCTCATTATAAGGAGGAAGGATGTTAGGAATCACGTCCTATGGTGCTCATATACCATACCATCGCTTGAGCCGGGCTGAGATTGCCAAAGCCTGGGGTACGGCGGCGCAGCCGGGAGAGAAAGCAGTGGCTAACTATGACGAAGACAGCATCACCATGTCAGTGGCTGCGGCTATGGATTGTACCACAGACATAGACCTCCGGAGTATTGATGGGTTATATTTTGCCTCAACCACCTCACCGTATAAGGAAAAACAGGCGGCAACTACCATCGCTACTGCGCTGGACCTGCGCCGGGAGATACTTACCGCAGATTTCGGTAACTCTCTGAGGTGTGGAACAAGCGCCATGAAAACTGCCCTGGATGCCATCAATGGTGGCTCCGCCAAAAGTATCTTGGTCTGTGCCGCTGACACCCGTGTTGGCTTCCCCAATGGAGAGGGTGAAATGTCTTTTGGTGATGGGGCGGCGGCGCTGCTCATCGGTGATACCAGTGTGGTCGCTATCATCGAAGGCAGCTATAGCCTATCCGACGAAATAATTGATGTCTGGCGGTCAGACCAGGACACCTTTGTTCGCTCATGGGAGGACCGTTTCGTCCGTGAAAGAGGGTATGGTAGAGTAGTCCGAGAAGCAGTTTCTGCAGCGATGAAGAAGTATAACTTAACCCCAAAAGACTTCTCCAGGTTTGTTTGCTATGCACCAAACTCAAGACTACTTGGCATCGTAACTAAAGGCCTGGGCTTCGATTTGAAAACCCAGTTGCAGGACCCCCTGTCTGATACCGTGGGCAATACCGGCACGGCGCAGTCGCTGATTTCCTTGGTGGCGGCTCTGGAGGAAGCGAAAGCGGGAGATAGAATTCTTTTAGCCAGTTATAGTAATGGCTGTGATGTCTTCATCCTGAAGGTAACTGAGGAGATAGAAAACATTAGAAGTAGGCGAGGGGTAAAGGGTAATCTGGCAGCGAAGAGAATGATTGATAACTATCAGCGGTATATGGTCTGGCGCGGACTTATTGAAGTTCAGTCGCCGGCACGCCCAGAACCTATCTCACCCTCGGCAGTAGCCTTGTGGCGTGATAATAAAGGAGGGCTAGCCCTCTATGGTGTCAAATGTAAACACTGCGGCTTTATCCAGTACCCGGTGCAACGGGTATGCTTTAACTGCCGGACTAAGGATGAGTTTGAGCCCTATCGCTTTGCCGGCAAAGTGGGTAAGCTCTTCACCTTCAGCCATGATAATCTGGCAGCGAGTATTGACCCGCCAACTACCATCTGCGCTGTTGATTTCCCTGAAGGGGGGCGCATTATGTGTGATATGACTGACCGTGACCCTGATGAAGTTAAGGTGGGGATGCCAGTAGAGATGACCTTCCGGCAGGTCGGGTTTGCCGGTAACATCCACAATTACTGGTGGAAATGCCGCCCACTGCGCTCATAGTTTGAGCCAGGAAAAGGAGGAATTTACGTGGAAAGTATTACGGATAGAGTTGCCATAATCGGTATGGGCTGTACCAAGTTTGGCGAAAATTGGGATAAAAGCTTGGATGACATGATTGTTGATGCTGCTTATGAAGCCTATGCAGATGCCGGGATAGAGCCTAAAGACATTCAGGCAGCCTGGTTTGGCACTGACTCCTCTTCTTATAGCGGCTATGGACTGGCTCATCCTCTGAAGTTGAATTACATACCGGTCACCAGGGTGCAAAACGAATGTGCCACTGGCTCAGATGCCTTTAGAAATGCTTGCTATGGCGTAGCATCTGGAGTTTACGATATTGTCTTGGCTTTAGGTGCTGAGAAGTTCAAGGACTCGGGTTACAGTGGTCTTCCTGATGCTCCGATGTCTACGGGAAAAGGAACCCATATTTCCCCCGGGGGCACGTATAGAAACGCCACTTTCACGGCACCAGGTAATTTTGCCATGATGGCGACTAAATACTTTGACCGGTATGGCTTAAGCCCAGAAGAGGGTAAAAGAATCATCGGCCAGGTTCAGGTGAAAAATCACTATAACGGCTCCTTTCACCCTAAAGCACACTTCCAGCGGGAGATTACACTGGAGCAGGTATTAAATGCCCCTATCATCGCCTGGCCGCTGGGACTGTTTGACTGCTGTGGCGTCAGTGATGGTGCCGCCGCTGCCATCATTTGTCGCGGTGACATGGCAAAGAATTTCCGGGCCGACCCTATTTATATCAAGGCATTGCAGATTTCCAGTGCTCGTGAAGGAGTTATTAACCCCAAATATGACTTTACCCATGTAGAAGAAACCCGGCGGGCAGGCCAGGCAGCCTATGCCGAGGCGGGAATAAAGAACCCGCGTCAGGAGATAAGCATGGCTGAGGTTCATGATTGCTTCTCCATCACTGAGCTGGTAATCATGGAGGATTTGCAGTTCAGCCCCATCGGGAAGGCAGCCGAAGATGTTAAGGCGGGTAGATTTGAGCTTACCGGTGAGCAGCCCATTAATACCGATGGTGGCTTGAAGTGCTTCGGTCACCCCCTTGGTGCCAGCGGCATCAGGATGCTGTATGAAGAGTATAAGCAGCTTCAGGGCAAAGCCGATACACTGCTGAATTCCGGCAAGCCATCCCGCCAGGTTAAAAACCCTAAACTGGGGCTGACCCATAACCTCGGTGGCATTCCGCCTACTGCTAATATCAGCGTCATCATTGTTGGTAATGAACGCTGGTAAGAAATAAGGTATGTTTAACTGGCTACTGAGGATGCCTGCCATAAAAAGTCAGTAGCCAGGTAGCTTGAGATGGATACATCTTTGTTTAATGATTTTGTCGCCAGGGCTGATTGTAAGAAGGCTTATAGTCCTTTAGGTAGTGAACTTGCCATCAAGACCTTGAACGACTATAGTATTAAATACTGCTTCACTAACATCGTACCGTATATTCAGAATCGTGAGGGGCAGGGTATCTGCCCGATGGAGAAATTATCTTTAAATAAGAGCCCTGAGGAATTCTATCAGGCAGTACGGCATTAGGGAGGGGCAATTAGACTTTTAACAAGCTAACTTTGGGTTGGTATTATCCTGAGACAGTGGGTGCCGATTTAGGCTTAAATTAAGTGCCTGCCGAGGAAGAGGATTTTTCCACCAGCAAGATTTTGGTGAAGTCCTTGTGTTGTCGGCACAAGGACTTTTTTATAGATGCTCGGCGGTAAGATTAGGAGGTAACGAAGGATGTCTAGAGCCAGAGAAAAGAAAGGGCAAGTTATCGATAGGCTGCAAGAGACCTTTTCTAAATGTAGCATTGGTATTTTCACTGACTATCGGGGGCTCTCAGGTCTTGAGATGACTGACTTGCGTCGTAGATTGAGGGAGTCGGGTGTCGAGTATAAAGTCGTCAAGAATACCCTGGCTCGGTTTGCTGCGGAAAGAATGGGTAGGGATGAATTAGTTGACTTCTTTCAGGGCCCGGTCGCTATTGCTTTCGGCTATAGTGGTATCACTGAGCCAGCCAGGGTTTTATCCGACTACATCCGCACCTCGAAGGCAAGCCTGGATATTAAGGGAGGCTTTTTAAGTGATAGACTACTTACTTTAGAAGATGTCACCGACCTGGCTACATTACCGTCAAAAGAAGAATTAATCGCTAAAGTTCTCGGAGGGATGCAGAGTCCCTTGACTACTTTGGTTAATTGCCTTACTGCCCCGATGCGGGGAGTTATCGGAGCGCTACAGGCTAGAATTCAACAACTGGAAGGAGAATAAGATGTCGGACAATGAGGTAGAAAAGACACCGGAAACTGGTGACCAGGCAGAAGCTAAGGAGGAGGTAAAGGCAGAAGCTAAAGAGGAGCCGAAGGCAGAGGCTAAAGAGGAGCCTAAGGCAGAAGCTAAAGAACAACCGGCTGAGCCGACGGCAGCGAAAAAACCTAAGGCGGTTAAAGCCGCAGCTGGGGAGCCGCCTCCTGCCGGGGTAAAAAAGGAGGGGAAGACAGTGGCCATTGAGGGGATTATGGCTTCTATCAAGAATATGACGGTGCTCGAGCTGTCACAGTTAGTAAAGGCTTTAGAGTCTGAGTTTGGCGTTAGTGCTGCTGCTCCCGTGGTAGCTGCTCCAGCGGCGGCCGGAGTGGAAGTGGCGCCGGCGGAAGAGAAGGTGGAGTTTAACGTCATTCTTAAAGAGATGGGGCCCAATAAGATTAGTGTCATCAAGGCAGTGCGAGAGTTGACTACCCTCGGGTTGAAAGAGTCCAAGGACTTGGTGGAAGGTGCCCCTAAGGCGGTGAGGGAAGGGGTTAGCAAGGATGAGGCGGCCGCCATGAAGCAAAAGCTGGAAGCCGCCGGGGCTACTGCTGAGATTACCTAAACCCCTGCTAACATTGAAAATGAATATAGTTTATAATTAATAGACTCCGCTATGCAGGAGTTTGAGTATGCCTCAGGCGGATTGGTTGATGTTAATGGGGTTGGGCGGGTTGTTCCTAATCCTCGGTGCCGCCTTACTTGCTGGCGGCAGGCGTGAGGAGAAAGGCTATTATGATTCCCTGACAACCCGCTCTGACATGCGGGAATTTGTAGAGCACACCCCCCAGCGCCCTGAACCCGGCTCTTTAAAGATAGGCGGCTGGCTCGCTATTGCTATCGGCGTGGTGATGCTCGCCTTGGGTGGTGCCTTCTGGCTCTGGGGCTGAGATTACTCCACCCCTCTCAGCTTAAAAAAAGAATCACAGCGGTAGCCTCGTGCCGATGTTCTCCTTTATTGCCCTGCCCGCTATATCCTTAGCCACCACCACATCCACCACCCCCATACCGATATTCATGTCGAAGATTACTTCTTCATCAATCTGCCTGCCTGGTTTCAGGTCGGCGACGACCTCCCCAATCTCGGCATAGAGCGGCGGCAGGCCGTGTGCTAAATACCCTACCGCCATAAAGTAATTCATCTCATCCATGCTATCGACCAGGAACTTATCTGCCCGTTTCATTGTTTTCCACTGGAAAACTGAGTCTAAGTCCACTGGCAAAAGCAAAGCCCCTCTCTTTATCCACTCGTCCTTGATTATCGGATTAGGCTTTTGCAGGATGGCGGTAGCGGTTACCACCACATCGGAGCCTCGCACTAACTCTTCGATAGAGGTCGCCTCCACGATTGCGAAGCTATAGCCGCCCTTGAATCTATCAATCAACTGTTGGGCTATCCCCGGTCGGATATCCATTACCTTTACCTTCTTTAAATCGGTCATAACCGTGGCTAGGGCTACTAAATGTTCCTGCCCCTGCACTCCACAGCCGAGAATCCCTACCTCGGAGCTATCCCGCCGAGCCAGCTTTTCCACAGCGATGGCTGAGACCACGGCGGTTCGTTTTGCCGTTATCCAGGTGCCATCCATTATCGCCAGTGGCCATCCCGTCTGAACATCGTTTAGCATGATAAGCGCTGAAGTTTGGTCGAGCTTGTATTTATAGTTCTCCGGGAAGCAGGCGACCCACTTTATGCCAGAGGCATCGGCAGCGGGGACAAAGGCCGGCATGGCATGATGAAAAGTATTATATATCGGATGTATCCCTATCTTGGCTGGCATCTCGACCATCTTTTTACCGTGCTCGGCGAGTGACATACGCACCAGTTTCATTATCTCGGCTTGGCTGTAACCCATACCCTCTATCTCGCTGCGGGTTATATATAAAATCTCCTTACCGCGGGCAATCTCAGGACAAGTCCGCCCCACATTTTCGGAATCCCTGAATTGCACTTCTTTTGACCTGTCCAACTTTCCCTCCTGGCTCTGGGGCTGAGACTACTCCAGCCTCCTCGGCCGATACTGTATCGCTTCCGCTACATGATGAGCTTTAATTATCCCCGGGTTTTCCAGGTCGGCGATGGTGCGCGCTAATTTGAGGATGCGGTGGAAAGCACGGGCGGAAAGGTAAAGCTGTTTCATCGCTGCCTTGAGCAGGCTCTGCGCTGATTCTTCTACCCGACCGAACTCCCTGACTTCGGTTGGCGTCATTTCAGCGTTGCAGGCCAGCTTGCTTCCATCGAAACGTTCCCGCTGTAGCAAGCGGGCCGCTTCCACCCTGGCCTGGACTCTATCCGATTTTTCCCCCAGCCTGTCGTCAGCCAGCTTTTCATAGTTAATATGGGGCACTTCAACGAAGATATCAACCCTGTCCAGGAATGGTCCGCTGATACGCCGCTGATAGCGGGAAACCAGACTGGGAGAGCAGGTGCATTGTCGAAAAGGGTCACCATAGTAGCCGCACGGACAGGGGTTCATCGCTCCCACCAGCATAAAGTTGGCCGGGAAGGTGACACTTCCCTGCGCCCGGCTGATGGTGATTATCTTGTCTTCCAGAGGTTGGCGCAGTATTTCCAGCAGTGAATGACCGAATTCAGGGAGCTCATCGAGGAAGAGGACGCCGCGGTGGCTGAGGCTTATTTCACCGGGTTTTGGCCAGTGTCCGCCGCCTACCAGCCCGGCGTTGGAGATAGTGTGGTGCGGGGAACGGAAGGGTCGTCGTCTCAGTAGGGGGGTATCCGAGGGAAGCAGGCCAGTGACACTGTATATCTTGGTAACCTCTAGAGCCTCCTCGGTGGTCATTGGCGGCAGGATGGAGGGCAGTGAACGCGCCAGCATTGTCTTGCCGCTGCCGGGAGGTCCCATCATGATGACATTGTGCCCGCCGGCGGCAGCTACCTCTAACGCTCGCTTGACATGCTCCTGCCCTTTAACATATGCCAGGTCAGTAGTTGCGGTAGGAAGTGGGATGGATTCCTCGACTTTCTCAGGCTTATATTCTGGAGCTGGTATTTCCTCTCGGAGATAGCTGACCAACTGAGATAGTGAGCTAATGGGAGTGATATTAGTGCCTTCTATTAAGGATGCCTCTTTGGCATCGCTATCAGGTACGATAATGTTAGCCAGCCCTTCTTGGTGAGCCAGGGCAACCATCGGTAAGACGCCGTTGGTATGGCGTAGACTCCCGTCCAGTGACAGCTCACCGAGGAGGATAGTTTGCGAAACATCGGCATATACTTGCTCTGAGCTGAGCAGGATACCAATGGCAATAGGCAAATCATAAGCCGGCCCGGCTTTTTTGAGGTCGGCGGGGGCAAGATTAACCACGATGCGCTTCATCGGGAAAGTGCAGCCGGAGTTTCGGATAGCGGCGCGCACCCGTTCCCTCGCCTCCTGGACAGCGGCGTCAGGCAACCCCACGATAGTAAACGAGGGTAACCCGGGGGAAATATCTACCTCGACCTCCACAATTGCCCCGTCCAGTCCCACTACGGCACAGGCGAATACCTTGGCTAACATAAGTGTCTTATACTATAGCATAAATCTGTAGGCATGTGGACTGTAGCTACGCCTTTGGAGAACGAGGCGGTGTTGAACAAAATAATCGGGGTGCGGTTCGACATTAAGAAAGACCTACTCTACCCCCGCTTCTGTCAGGCCTGCCTAACAGGTAAAACAGAACAGGAGATGAGCGAGAAGGATGCACGGTGTTGTATTGGTTGCCAGCAGGTTGTAGAGGCGGAATATGCCCTGAGTGCAGACAACAGTGGGCGTAAATCCAGGTATGTACCAGTTGCACACAGGGAAAACTACGTAGAAAGCCCAAAAACGAAAAAGTCCACTCTAAATTCACCAAGCGTTACAGTGGACAGTTTCACTCCCCGGGGCAGGCCTAAAGTGTATAAGAAACGCCCGTTCCCTGACGAAGAAATTAAGCAACTTCACCAACAGGGAATGGGGGCAAAGGCAATAGCCAGCCAACTCAAAAGAGAACTGGGGATTATTGTCAGCTACAAGACTATCCAGAGAGTATTATCGGGAGAAAGAAAAGAGGGGGATAGTGCTAAGGGAGGTTTATAGTGTGTGAGAAAGCACAAGTCAACATTGAGCGAGTTGCGAAACTCCTAAGGAGTGGTAGAATAGGGGTATGCGATGGAAGAGAATATTCAGGCGTAAAAGATGGTTTCTCAACATACCGACTTCTTTGTGGTATGTTGTATGGGGAATCACAAAAGATACTATCATTGAAGCCACACGGGATTATTTTATGGGTGGGAATTTTGCAATGATAGCCCTTAACTATCTATTGCAAAACCCTATAATTATTGTGGGCGCAGTAGCTGTTAGTGTATTTGTCTGGGCATATATTGATACCCGCAAGGAACATACAACAGAAAACAATCTTAGAATCAAGGTGCAAGGCTGCAATATCAGAGACTACTATCCCCAACCCAAGGGTTTAGCGGCTAATGTATTCGGTCATCACAATATCATCGAAGCTCAAACCGAATTTAATCCCAGAGGGAATGTTAGAGTGCGTTCAATTGAATTACATACGGGTCGCCACACTTTTCAGGCTAGCAATCTCCCAGTGATTATCGTAGACCGTGATGCCATATACTCGATACCGTTTGAGGTACCAGAAAAGATAATAGAAAGCCGAAGAGAATCAAAGGACAATTATTTAAGAGTGATATTCAATAATATGGATTTTGGCACGAATTATGACACGGATTGCCGTTCAGACAATTTCTCTTTTGGTATGGTCTACGAGGCCAATGGTAAAGACTATTTAATGCGTTAACTTTTTGTATTCTAGTTGGTTGGAATTAATGAGTTTAAGTAGTGTATCTCTAAATAGATATGGGTTCTCAGGCATAAACACATTGTCTAACAGAAGACATTTGATTACTTGTAGCGCTGTTTCAATTATCACCTGGCAAGCTAGGGAGCTTTATTATATTTCATCTGCCCAGCTTTTTCATAAGCCTCCGAGGGGTCAATGCCCTGGCTGATAAATCCCCTACATTGGGCTATACGCCACTCCAATTCTTCTCGTTCCTCTGGGGTGGTTGATTCTAGTTTCTTGTAGTAGGTTTCCTCGATTTCCCGTTCCTCTTCTTTATAGACTCGTTCCTTACTGTTTACTATTCTCTTCAATATCCATCCAGCAATAAGGCAGACACCAACAATACTTATGAATATTTTATTTTGTTCCCAAAATGTCGCTAGTAGACCAAGTCCTAAAAGACCCCCAATTGCGAAAAGGGCTACACAGAATCCAGCCATCACGTTTAATCGTTTCTTTTCTCCCCATTTAAGGAATGTGCTGTGACTAAAAAAATGCCCATTCATACCAACACCCCCTTATTGCCCTAGAGTAGTAACCTTGTTTTACTTTGTCAATGCCTAGAAAAAGGATGCTTTTTGAGGAAACTAATAAGACTGATTAGGGTTTTTCGCACTCAAATACATGAAAATTAAGGATTTCCGTGTGAGCGATTAAGGCTAATATTTTAGTTCTGAGATGAGGTAGTACCCCTTGGGTGCGTGGGTGACTTAATCTAGGCTCAAACTAGTAGACATAACTAACATTTCCACACACGACATATTTGTTGGGGACCTTAAACCAGTGATAATCAAAGCCTTTTAGCTTGAAAAACCTTCGTATCTAGTGAGTCAATTCACACTGAGTTTAGCTTCATTCACGCCTATATAGTAGACATAATCAACATAGACATGAGGCTAATAGGTGAAAAGGTAGAAAAGGTTTTATTTGTGTTTGCGGGGGGAATGTTTAACTATTTTGTAAGTCTCAATTTATCTGCTAACTCTGGAAAATAGATATCCGTATAAGAGCTTGTCAATTGCATAATCTCTTTTTCCTTATCTGCCAGGGTAGGTAGTGAAAAGCGAGAGTCTCCTGACAAGGTGAATTTATTAACAAACGCCCTATCGTCCCAGGAGGACATACTATCATTTTCATATTCATGTAATAACATCTGGTGCATTAATTCCATCTATCCGCGAGAACTTTACCGAGACGCTTATAACCGGCTGACGGAATCCACTTCTTCATCCATTCTTCAACAGCCTGCACGCCCTCTTGATGCTTATCTCTGATAGTTTCCAATTCCTCTGATGCATCATCTGCTGCTTTGTCCATTGCCTTCGGATCAAAGTCCGACATCTATCTCCTCCTCATTCATAAAATATAAAGGACACCAGCTACCGCTTATAACTTAGCGGTTACCAGTGCTACAACCAAAGAGAGCAAGCAACTCCTTTTCCCCCTTAGAGAGCACGAGTTGCCTATTTCGAGAGGTCGGATAGATTTCTGCTCTGTCCCACAGTTCTCTCCTTACACTTGTGGCGATTCCTATTCTGACTCCTCGGACTACCAGGCTTTTAACCAACTCCAGAGCGTCAAAAAGGAAAACGTATGTAACAATCCATGGTCTCGTCATACCTTTTGAAGAAAGGGCAGCTGCCTTGGGCCCAGTCATCACTAAGTAGAAATCTGGGGGAGGGGAAGCTTTGGGACTTACATCCAGAAGTCCCTCTTGCTTTGCGTACCATTTAATGTTTACAGTTTTGCCCGCAAGCTCACCGGCGGTGAAGTGACCATCTATATCCTTACATGATGCTGATTGTTCTAATTTAATATTGAAAATATTGGCAGCAATATATTCTCCTGTATGACCAAGGAGCGCTGGCCTCCCCACTATTCTGGCGATTTCGTCATCCACCACATTTTTCTGCCTGATCACTTTTGCTAGTCGACCTAAGTCCTTCATTCTGCCCTCCATCAGCTCCTTCTCCTTTTTCTACTCTTTACACTTGTGAGAGAAGAGGATTGAATTTAAAGATCAATCGACTCGTATCGCTTTGGGCCTTTATCAGGATTGTCCTCGAAGTACTTAATCAAGTTGATGGATGGCGTGTTCTTTGTGGTGTAGAAATAAATTGTGGCGCCTTTACGAAAGCAGTTTTCCCAAGTGAGAGCGGCAAAATCCTCAACATACTGGCAATATAATGAGCCACGTTTTTGTGTACGTATTGTTTTGATATACTCTCCTAGTACATACCAGCACCTTAGGGCAGGAGGTCCTCCATACACCGCTATGGCGATACCCTTATCAACAATACCTTGTGAAACTAAACCACCAAGTAACTCAAGTTTATCGAGTACACTGGCGATTCCTTTTTCAAGCTTTAAATCTTCTTCGTCCGTGCTATCTACTAGACCTATTATGCGATCAGGACTCTGTTGATATAACTCGATCAGAATATCTATCATACGTTCGTCTCGTAACTCCTTCAGTAAACTGACTGCAACTTGAGCACTAGTATTGCGTTTTGCTTCCCGCATCTGTAGAATAGCGGCAACGACGCCTCCAAACAAAAGAAGAGTAGCGATAGCTCCCACTGCTGTCCACCCGAATGTCCAATCCATACTAATACCTCGAGGCCAACTCATATCATTTTAAGGTCGTTTCATATGTTGGAGCTAGAGTTTAGTCCTGTTGAGGGTGGTTGTCAATGCCTTATTTACGCTTTCGCATACGCAGTTGGTTTTAAGAGCAATACTAATATGGTGGCTATAATACTGAATGTAACGCAGACTAAGAAAACCAATTGATAGCCACTAGTAATATCAAATAAATGCCCCGCTAAAACTGGGCCGATTGCACCTCCAACCGTGAGACTAAAGTAAACAACTCCAAAGATGACACCATGCGAACCCATCCCGACTAACTCAGCTACCATTGGAGATACCATTGCCCAAAGACCACCATGAGCAAAGCCATACAAGGCAGCAAACAGGTATAATGTCCATAACTCATTAGTGGTTAAAAGACAAAGAAATGCCGCGGACAGAAAAACAAAACAGATGACATGAGCTCGTTTATTACCTATTTTGTCACTAGCGCTACCCATGATGAATCTACCAGCAATACTAACCCCCCCAACAATGGAAAGAATACTAGCGGCACTTGTTAGAGAAGCCCCGAGGTCTATTGCATAGGGGACAGCATGTACGAAAACAACCTGCGAACAGAAACCGAAGAGTAAATAAATAGAACATAGTATCCAAAATTGCTTGGTATGAATTGCTTCTTTAAGAGAAAACCCACCCCCTTTTAAATCGGAATGGCCAATACCTAATTTCTTTACACCATATGGCAGTAATCCCATCTTAGACGGGTCACGTTTAAGAAACTGAGAAGCTAACACAACAAATACCAATACGATGCTACCCATGACAGCATAGGAAGTGCGCCAGCCATAGCTTGATATTAGCCAGTTGGCTACTAATGGCATAAATAATATCCCCACGCCAGCACCAACTTTGATAATGCCGCTCATCATGCCTCTTTTCTTAACAAACCACCTTGCTACTGTAGATAACGTAGCAACATCCATGGCGCTAAAGCCTATAGCTATTACAAGACTATAAAATAGATATAATTGCCAAACAGACTGGACTTGTGACATCAACGCATAGCCTAAACCTAAGAAAACACCACAACCAGTCATAACTATCCTAGGACCAATTTTGTCGTTCAGTCGCCCTGCTAAAATTCCAAGTAAGCCAAATATAAGGAAACATAAAGAAAAGGCACCAGATATGACCGCTCTCGACCAGGCAAACTCTACTAAAAAAGAATTAAAAAAAACACCATATGTAACATACATGCCAAATGCTATCATTTGGATGGAGAAGGAAGATGCAGCCACAATATAGCCATAGAAAAACTTTGGTTTCTTGTCCTCAGTCAAGGATAAACTCTCCTTCAATCAGAAATACAGCAAATTAGATAATGATGCATATTTGCAAAGAAATCAAGAAATACAGACGTAAAATATCTTTGGAAGGGGGTTGTCAATATCTGGCTAACATAAGTGTCTTATACTATAGTATAAATCTGTAGGCATGTGGACTGTAGCTACGCCTTTGGAGAACGAGGCGGTGTTGAACAAAATAATCGAGCAAATGTACAAATTACCTATTGGAGTGGTACTTACAGCCCATGGGCATATGCCACTTGCTGAACCGAATTACTTATTAAAGTGGTACTTATAACCTATAGGTATATGCTCCTTACTGAATAATAATATAGATATGGATAACTTGAATAAGGGAAGAGGAGTGAAGTAATGAAAAGGGTGTGTTATTGGTGTGATACGTATATGGGCGAGAAAGACGGTCATGACGAAGAGGGAGTTTTCCATAGCTTGTGTGTTGAGTGTGCCGATAGGCTGAGATTGGATGAGAGGTTACCAGAGTTATTATGGGCCATTGCTGACTTGAGAAAGCAAAACGGTAGCAGTGGACAATATCAAACAGCAGGTATTCTTGCCACTGCTTAATAAAAACCCCAATTTAATGTGGGCAATGAAATACCTCTTTGTACTTTTGAAAGGGGAAGCCTGGGATGGCAGACGATAATGTTCCCAATGAGGCCGAGGCGATTGCTTATCAATATGCTTTAAGAAAGCCGGACCATAATGACGTTCTCGATGCAGATTGGGAAGCAGCCAGCGATGAAACAAAAAACCTCTTGATTCGGGTCCAACAGCTGGCAAAGACTTTGGGAGAAGCCTACTGCGAAGCGGAAAGGCAAATAGACCGGGAGCGGCAAGCACTTCTCCATGAAAGAAAATCAAATAGGCCTCATTTATCGGGTATTAGCCCTGAGTTTAATTTTAAGTCGGTATGTATTGAGAGAGAAACTGAGTTTATGGTCAGAGCTAAATTGTGGATAAGAGACATAGAGGAACTATTAAAACCAAAATATTAACTGTCTTTAGTATAATGTAGTCAATTCACATAGATAGTAAATTCGTTTAGACTTTAATTCAATCTACACCTTGAATAGAGAAACTATGGGGGGCAACTTATGCCCCCTTTTTATGTTGGAGCTTCAGCCTAGTCTTCACTTATATGCTTGCCAATACTCTTTTATCCCTGCCGAATATAAGTTACGACTTTGGAGAGGGAGGTGGTGTTGTGTCGGTACGCTGACAAGCTCGAACTTGGAAAGAACCTCTAGAGATAACAATAGTGGTGCACCATCTAAAGTGTGAAATGGTGCCAAAGTTTTATTTTTGCAGCGTCGTGAGAGGATTTAGACCAATCTATTTAATATAAGAAATAAAAACTGCTATTTATCATATGCACCGTGCTGTTCTAGTAGTTCTACGACTTCCCATTGATCGTAGAAATTTGCCCAATGCAATGGTGTATGTCCATCTGAATCCTTAGCATTAACATTTGCACCATTGTTAATTAGTGAGTCTGCTATTTCCCAGTAACCGTACGTAGCTGCAAAATGTAATGGCGTGTCATCATCATATTTGGATTTCGCATTAACGTTTGCGCCATGAGAAATCAATAGGCTAACCAAGTCTGAGTAGCCATAATAAGATGCTTCGTGCAATGGAGTCCAATTGTAGTCATCACTCGCATTAAAGTCAGCACCTTTGTTTAATAGTAGCCTCGCTATTTCGGTAAGCCCCATATAAGATGATACATGTAGTGGTGTTCTCCCACCCGTAGTCAGTGCATTAACATTTGCACCACTATCAATCAATAATTCAGCCATTTCTTGAGATCCCCCGGAAATTGAGTTGTGCAGCGGTGTGTACCCTTCGCTATCTGCTCTGTCGATATCGACACCTCTAGCTATTAGCATTTCGGCAATCTCTAACTGGTCTGCTTTCGCTGCAATATGTATTACACATTCTCCACCAGAGCCTACTGCGTTCAATAGTGCCTCTTGCCAGCTAAGGATAGAACCTACCCTCACCTTGTCTCCATTCTCTGTAGCGTAGAAAAGTTCCTGTAACGCACTTGGATCTTTGATATCTGTGTAGAGAATTTCTTTCCCGGTCGATGAAAGGAACTTGTAAGTATATGAGCCAACTTTGCTTGTTGCTTGAAACTTTAAATTAAATGTGGCTCTCTCACCGGCAGCAATAGTGGGGGGAGAAAGAGGGATGGTGTATGTATTAAAAGGGACACCGCTGGGAGACCCTGTATAGGTTTTAATTTCAATAGCTGTGTTTTGCAGTGTGATGATACCAATATTCTTGAACCGCCCATCCATTTCGAAACCGGTTCCACTTACGTAACCAACCAGACGCTCGATTAAGAGTTTTGGAGCTTCTATAACTCGGAAAGAAATACTTTCATCAAGCTGCCCGTTCAGGTAAATTCTTACTTCATAATCTCCTACTGGCCAGCCCGAGGAGGGCCTGTCCTGTGAAAAGCTAAAAGAAACGCTCTCACTCTCGGTTAACGAATTCTCGTATAGTATACTGCCCTGTAAATCCGGATGTTCACCTCCGACATATATCCACTCCGCCTTTATTTCAGTACTGGGGAGAGCATCAACAAGCTCAGCACAGAAGTTAATTTTTGGAATGTCATCACCAAACACACTGGCAGCCTCGCCTGGGAATGGTTCATGACTGGACGGGTTAACCATAATTGCCATGGTCACTGCAGTTAAAGAAGGAGGGGGACCTTTAGGTGTGGTAGCGGGTGCAGTAGCTGCCGGTTCTTGTGCCGCCCCTTCCTCCTCTTCTGTCACTGCCTCTTCTTCCCCTGGCGATATCTCTTCTTCTGTAGGAGGTGCTGGAGCACAAGACGCCAGCAATAATAGTATTGTGACCATTAAGTAGCTCAAAATCAGCCAAATAGCTTTCTTCTTCATCTCCCCTACCCCCATTTTTAAGGTTTTTACATGTCGGAGCTTCAGTCTAGCCCTCACTTATATGCTTGTCAATACCCTTTTATCCGTGCGGAATGCAGTTACGACTTTGGAGAGGGAGGAGGGGACTATGGCCACGTTATGCTCCCAAAAAGAACAGTGACATCGTAAGAGTGGATAGTTTATCTTTTTGACGGTTGTATCTAAAGGCTCTCACTTCCAAGGAAAAAATAGGAAATCAAATAGTGTCTCCCTTACTGTTCCCAACCGACGCTGAAGCAGCCAGGCAGCTATACTACCACAGACGTAGGTCACGACAGTAACTACAAGAGCTAACTCCCATAACATCATCTTAGCCTCCTTAGCGCATCAGCCACCGCATATTAATTTGCGGCCACCAGTGGCCCCCTCTTTCAAACCTGCAATCACTAAACTAGCCGATTGAATATCTCTTACTCCAACCCGGGAAATTCATCCTCACTTAGAAATTCGGTTCCCGCGGTTCCACCAATGACTGGCTGCAAGGTAACCGTCCATATTGTGTATCTTCTGCTCTTCGACACGAAGTCAAATTCATCCTCAAACTGCTGATATATAGTTTCCCCGATGAATTTTTTCGAATCATTATCCCAGTCCTCTCCAAGAGCAAAATACAGGACGTAAGTGCCTCCTTTAATATTTCTAACTGTAAAAGAATCCCCCGATTGAATATATACCGCCACTAAAGGAATGCTCGGCTCTGCAGAACTAGACAGGACTAAAACTGCATCTAAATCCAACCCGTTCTCAACTTCTAACCTGGCTTTCCCACCGGTTAACTCCCTTACTATGTAACTTCCTGTGGGTAATCGTACAGGCTCTATTACTTTAAGGATTGCTTCTTGGTCAGCTATTTGAACACTAAAGCTACCAGGTGAGTCCTTGGATATCGTAAAGGACACTGACTCCGTGGTTCCACCTGCCACTGTAACATCCCTTGTCTGCTCAACTAGTCCATCCACTGCTAGTGTAGCCGTGTAGGTGCCCTGAGCCTCTCCTGCATTTTTAATGCTTATCGTTATCCTCGTCTCTCCTCCTACCTTCACTGGATTAGGGACGATGTCGAGACTTCCAGTCATAAATTCTGCTGGTTTAAGCACTCTGAATGTACCGGTCAGTCCCTCCAGGTCGATTGTGTACATTCCCGGGATGTCTTCGGCTAGCTCGAATGATATTGTCTCGGTATCTCCGGCAGCCACCACAACGTCCTTTGTGTCAACCTCCACGGCATTGATTTTGAGGCTTGCTTCATAGGTGCCTTCAACTTCGCCGGCATTGGTGATATCTGCTGTGATTGTAACCACCTCTCCCTTGACCACCTCTGCCGGTACAGTGAGGGAGACAACTTCGAACTCAGCCGGCCTCAACACGTTTAATATGCAGGTTAACCCGTTTACGGCAACTTGGTAAGCCCCCGGAGCCTCCTTGGTTATCCTGAATGTTACCGTCTCTTTGGCGCCAGGTGCTACGGTAATATCCTTTGTTTCTGCCTCCATCCCATCCATTGTCAGGGTTGCGTTGTAGGTTCCTTCGCTGCCTCCGATATTCTCAACATCTACTGTAACCACAGACGGTTCTCCACTGACTACCTCAGCCGGTGAGACGTTGAGCGTACTTAGTTGAAATTCCGCTGGCTTGGCGCACGCAGTGGGGATAACGAGTCCAGCTACCAGGACGAGAGCGATAGCAGTAACAACGTGTTTTTTTATATCTGCCTCCTTATCGAGAAAGAGTTAAATTCCAACTCACCTCAATATCAAAAAGAGCACCAGCCACCGCCAGAATATGCTAGGGGGTCACTATCCACATTCTCAAATTGTCAAAGGCGATAATAGCATTCCCCCCACTTGCAGTTACCATTAGGCCAATACCGTTACCTCCAATATCATCGGGAAATTCACCGCTGACGCTCTCGAGAAGATGGCCATTCGCGTAAAGCTCAATAATTGAATTCTGGCAAATAACTTTAAGTATATTTGATACGTTACCTTGCTTAATGTGGCTGCTTACAGTCCAATCAATGATAGTGCGATCTTCCTCGCCCCTTTCTATCAGCTTGTAGTTCCCATTACCACTTATTAAAAAGACGTACCTGAGTTCCTCTCTATAAAGAAAGACGAGCCCTTTCCCCCAGATTACATCTGCTTCTATCGGGATAATTTCAACCTCATAGCCAAAATCAGGGTAATCTGGGGCAGCAGGTGGCCACTTATACTTCTCGGTAATAATTGTATAACCCTCTTTTGAGGTCTCCCCAATATATAAGAGACCATCTTTAACAGTGCCACCCCAGTTGTTCCTGTTGTCATCAAAATTGTCCTGGAATATCATTCCGTCCTCAAGATGTGCCTCGAAAAGGGCAGTAATGCTCTTGTCACTATCCATGGTGACAGTAACCGGCGTGGATGTGCCCGTAACATTACCGCTCCAGTGGTCGAAGGCATATCCCAGGGCAGCTACAGCAGTGATAGTTACCTCACTGCCTGCATCATACGTGCCACTGGCAGGTGTAATCGTACCACCACTGCCGGGGTCAACATTAGTATTGAGTGTGTATTGCGCCTTGAAGTTAGCCGCGACGCTTTTATCGCCATCCATCACGAGAGTGATTGATTTCGATGTACCTGTGGCGTCGCCGCTCCAGTGTTCGAAGATATGTCCTTGGGCGGGGATAGTAGTGAGGGTCACTTTGGTGCCAGCATCATAGGTGCCATTGGCTGGGTCAATAGTGCCGCTATCGCTTGGATTGACGGAGGTGCTTAGAGTATATCGTAGCATTGCTGCAGGGGTCGGTGCTGGCGTTGGCGTAGAGGTCGGTGCTGGCGTTGGGGCACAATTAATTGATAGACTTAGAATAAGAACTAATGAAAATACTACGATGGTCACCTTTCTAATCATTATTCACCATCATTTTTTACTGTTACCATCTTAAATATTTAAAAAAGAGCACCATCAACCGCTCAAACTTGCGGTTACCGGTGCCCCTTTATGCACAACATTTTGCTTAGCCTAATTTATCTTGTTTTTTAATGTGTTTTACATGTCGGAGCTTGAGTCTAGTCCTCACTTGCGTGTTTGTCAATACTCCTAAAATCACAAATGAACCCTGTCCCTGCCGAATGTAGCTGCGACTTTGGAGAGGGAGGTGGTATTGTCTGTTTCCCCACCCCAGTCGAGTAACCTCGGAGTGGGGAAACTAATGCCCACTTAGCTTAGTATGTTTCTACGTTATGATCTCGCTTATCTGGATCTGTGGTTCGATGTCGGTGTAATTAGGTGTGTCACCCATAATCTCTTCACCATGTGCTGCGAAGGCCTTCTGGAAATCCTCTACCGAATTGAATACAAGGTACCCCAGAGCCACATAGGGCGGTGGTGAGCCAGCAGACACCCCACCAATGCCCTTGTCTATTTCGGTTTTGACCAACCCCATTGGTCTCAGTTTTTCGTTTACCATCTTCATGTGTTTGTCGGCATAATAGGCATGGTCGAACTTCCCTTCTGGCTTATTGGCGTATAGAACAGTGACCCGAATCATGATTTACCTCCTTTACACGTTAGTCTTGCCGTCACCCTGTCAGTGTTAACCACCTCCTTTCTGCCGTTCAATTGAAAGTAAAAAGAGCACCAGCCACCGCATATTATTTAGCGGTTACCAGTGCCCTTGTCCTAGCCCCTTCATCTTCCCTATCTCCCTACATCAGCACTATATCTATTTTTAAGGTCTTTTTACATGTCGGAGCTTGAGTCTAGTCCTCACTTATATGATTGTCAATACCCCTGTATCCCTGCGGAATGTAGTTCCGACTTTGGAGAGGGAGGCGATGTTGGACTGGAGTTAGTTGTGCAAATCAATAACCACAATTTTGCTTAGACTAGTTCATTGCTCAGACTGCACTCAAGCCGGTCTGGAAAGGGCTAGACGAGAGGGCAAAAAGTTAGGCCGGCCTAACGGTTCAAAGGATAAAAAGAAAAGGAAGAGAAGAGTTAAACGAGTTGAATAAATTATATCAAATTAAATCTCTTGATTTTATTCTAGTTGCTTCTTTAATAACTTTTTGGGCACACTTTCCTCTTGAAGAAGTTAGTGGGTCAATCTCTTTTATCCATTGTTTCAATAAACTATTAAAATCAATAATATTCTGGATATCTAGAAAAGCAAGGCGATATTTATCATGTAGGTCTATTTCTTTTTCTAAAACCTCAATTAGTTCTTTAATAGCTTTTTCTAAATCAGAGTCAAATCCTCCAACCAATTTTGATATAAATATTCCGCGATGTTGTTGTGCTACACTAGCAATTCCCCAGTGTCCGTTTATCATACTTTCATATCTTTTCATACCTTCTAAATCTTTTGTAATTTCTTCAAATTGCGGACTCTCCATCATGGCTAAAAGATTGGGCTTCGTAACATCTAATGTCCAATCTATGATTATATCTAACCATTTATCCTGGTATGCCCTTTTCTGCCAGACCCTACTCTCACGAATAGAATATACACCTAATCCTAAGGCTATCATTATGCCAATAAATGTTAAAATTGCTAGTATCGCACTAATAATTTCTGGCGTATCCATAGACAAATTATACCATACACGAAAAAGGGGCGCTAAAAACCATGCCTAAGTGCTAGGCGTGAGATAGAAAGTAAAAAAAGGTTCGTTTTTATCTGTCTCAAAGTGACGGAATGTTACTTCTAGACTCATCCGACTTATTGACATCTAGGGACGAGGGGGGCATAGTATAGCCAAAGTAGCTGATATAGCAAACCCCGGTTAGCTCAGGCAATGGAGAAAATCAAAGGAAGGAAAACTAGGATGGTGACTGAGCGCGAAGCATGGCTGACATTGACCATGGAGGCCCCAATTGAGCCTGAGCTACCTATTTGTGACCCGCACCACCACCTGTGGGACCGCCCTAATAATCGCTACTTACTGGAGGAGTTGCTGCGGGATACCGGAGGAGGCCACAATATCGTACGGACGGTCTTTGTGGAGTGTAGGTCCAAGTATAGACAGGAAGGACCCGAGGAGATGCAACCCGTAGGTGAGACAGAGTTCGTGCAGGACATTGCGACCCAGAGTGAAAGTGGGCAATATGGGAAGATTCGAGTGGCTGCTGGAATTGTTGGTTTTGCAGACCTCACCCTGGGAGCCGCAGTTAAGCCAGTGCTTGAGGCACACATAGCGACCGGCAAGGGTAGATTCCGTGGCATTCGCCATATTTCCGCCTGGGATGCGCGTCCAGACATTAGGTCTTCTGCGAACATTCCCGAACTGCTATTGGATTCTAAGTTCCGAGAGGGTTTCGTATGCTTGCAGGAATATGACTTGAGTTTTGATGCCTGGCTGTATCACCCGCAGTTGATGGAGCTGGTGGACCTGGCCAAAGCCTTTCCAGATACACCTATCATCTTGGATCACATTGGGAGTCCCATCGGTATTGGTCCTTATACCGAGAAGCGCGAGGAGGTGTTTGGGGAGTGGAAGAGTGGGATTGCTGCACTGGCGGCCTGCTCAAATGTGGTCGTCAAACTGGGTGGCCTCGGGATGCCATTTTCTGGCTTTGGCTGGCATGAGCGAACCACCTCACTAGGTTCGACTGAGCTGGCTGATGCCGTGGCACCTTACTATCACTGGTGCATCGAGCATTTCGGAGTTGACCGATGTATGTTTGAGAGCAACTTTCCTGTTGACAAAATATCGTATTCATACACCGTTATGTGGAACGCCTTCAAGCGCGTCTCCAGAGACTTCTCTCCGCAGGATCAGTCTGCCCTGTTCCACGATACTGCCGCAAGGGTGTACCGGCTCAAGACCAATAACGAAGGGTGATTAACCACCGAGATATCAACCAACCTTCTCCGCATAGCACATTTTAGCGAATTGTAATGTCACAATTGCTTGTTTTGTTAACTAGTGGATAAAAACGAACCTTATTCCTACCTAAAAAGGCACCGGGAGATATTCACGACATTAATCGAGGCGAAGGTATTGATAGAGCAGTGGAGAAAGGAGTATAATCACATCCGTCCGCATAGTTCGCTGGGTTACCGGCCACCGGCTCCTGAGACTGTTCTAAATGCGGTTACAACTTAACAAGTGGTATCACTATTGGGGGCAGGTCAGCTTCTCGAAAAGCCTTCGCTTTCCTTATCACCAGGGCTTCGCCTTCAGTTGTCATGAAGCTCTCAGTCATGATCTTAGCTCTTTCAAGGTCTACACGTGGTAGAGCTCCAAGCACTCTTTCCTTTGCTTTTTGAACCCTTAATGTGCAAGGAGAAGCCTCCTCTTCAAGTCTCCCCATTGCGTATGCTTGAGGACCGTCAGGTTGCTTAAGGTTTATCTCCATGGCCTGTTACCCCCCAAAGTAATCTCATTGTTTCAATTATCAAGATAAAAACCATACGATGGTAGCTAATGACCTTTGTACCTGATATTGCACACTATCATATCACAAGAAATTATACTACAAAGGCGAGCACCCGTGCGTGCCCTCAGTTGTTTCTCAACCAGGTGCAATTCAGGTTCCAGTGTATCAATTTTATTGGAATCATCACGCTGCTTTTACTGGGAATACTCGTAATGTAGCACCACGTTGTAGTCCTCCGCCCTACTCCGTGTCCATTTTGATATAGTGATATAATTAATTGAACCCACTAAGGAGGCAAGCCATGTCAGCTCAGAAAGGTAAGGAAATCGTTATTATCGGTGCTGGAGTCGCCGGTTGTTCAATAGCTTTCCATTTAGCTAAGCGAGGGATGCCACCCCTCATAATTGAGCGGGAGTCCATCGCCGCCAGGGCGTCTGGGAAGGCGTGGGCAGTCTGGACGCATCCTCTACGTTGGTTAGGCATGGAGGGCAGACCACCCACCAGCCTCCTTTCCATGCCGGAAGGGGGAATACGCCCCTGGATAGAACTTCTGTGGCTAGGGTATAGTCGGCTTCCAGAGGCAGTCCTAGAGATACAGGAAAAGGGGGATATTAACGTACAATTTAGTGAGATCCCGCGAATAGTCGCAGCCGGCTCCGAAAGTGAAGAAAGAGAGCACCGGGATTTACTGGCACGGCACCAGAGTGAGGGCTACAACCAAGTGGAGTGGCTGGATTCAAAAGACGTGTGTGGCATATTTCCGAACATCAATCCAAGAGTCAGGGGTGGCTTGCTATACCCGGCTTTTGAAGTAGAGCCATACCGCTTTACTCTGGGTCTAGCTCAGGCGGCGGAGAAAATGGGAGTAGACATTAGACAGGGTGAAGTGGTGGGCTTTCACCATCACGGTTCCAGAGTCACTTCCGCTTTGTTGGCTTCAGGAACTGAACTCGCGGCTGATACATTTGTGGTTGCCATGGGGCCGTGGAGTGGACAAGCCACTTCCTGGCTGGGTAAAGAGATACCTATCTTGGTCAACCGCGACCAGTGTCTGAAAGTGAAGATGCTTGAAAAGCTCCCCAGATGTATGATTACCTGTGGAGTATCAATTGTGCCCCAGGTTAATGGAACGGTGATACTGGGTCAATCAGGGATACCTGATCCCCAGCCCGACCTCAATGTTAGTCTGACAGATGAAGCGAGGATGGAGATTATGGAAGGAGCCGTTGACCTATTACCTGAGCTGGAACAGGCCAAGTTAGTGGAACAGAGGGGAGATCTGGAAGGATGGGCGCCGGGGCCTTGCTTTATGCAACCTGTACTGGGACGACTTCCGGAGTGGGACAACGTTTACATAGTTGCTCGATTGGGAACACTAGGCATGACCATGAGTCTGGCCGTAGGCCAGCAAATGGCAGATCTCATTGTTGCCGAGGGGCAGCTACCACTCTACGCAAAGGCAACGATGGAATACCTGAGCCCAGCCAAGTTACAACAAGACTGAGCGATATAGGTTGGATTTTTAATAAGTAGTTTTACTTGTTGCGAAGGTTACCAACCACAACCGAAGAGAACCCGCCCTTATTTGTCTTGTCTTACCTCAGATGCTACAATTCAACACGGAGGCAGACATGCCGTTAGATTCCATCATTGTCAGAGGGGCTCGTGAGCATAACCTCAAGAATATAGATGTCGTTATCCCTCGGGATAAACTGGTGGTCATTACCGGTGTCTCCGGCTCGGGCAAAAGTTCACTGGCTTTCGATACCATTTATGCCGAGGGTCAGCGCCGCTATGTGGAATCTCTCTCCGCTTACGCTCGCCAGTTCCTCGGCCGCATGGAGAAACCCGAGGTCGATTATATCGAAGGGTTGAGCCCGGCTATTTCTATCGACCAGAAGGGGACAAGTCGCAATCCGCGCTCGACCATGGGTACGGTAACCGAAATCTATGATTACCTGCGCCTGCTCTTTGCCCGCGTCGGGCATCCCCATTGCCCTAATTGTGGGCGGGAGATTGCCATGCAGACCGTGCAGCAGATTGTTGATGCCATTCAGTCCCTCCCCGAAAAAAGCCGTATCATGATTCTGTCGCCGCTGGTTAAAGACCGTAAGGGTGAGTATCAGGTGGTCTTCGACGATTTGCGCAAGGCAGGCTACGCCCGCGTTCGGGTTGATGGACATCTCCATGACCTCTCTGATGAGTTTCAACTGGATAAGTATAAGAAGCACTCTATCGAGGCGGTCATCGACCGCTTGGTCATCGGGCAAAGCGAAAGCCAGAGTCGTATCGCCGATTCCGTGGAGACCGCCCTCAAGCTTGGTGCCGGAGTAGTGCTGGTCTCTATTGTCGATGGCGAGGAGTTGCTCTTCTCGGAGCACTTTGCTTGCGTGCACTGCGGCATTAGCCTCGGTGAGATTGCCCCCAGGACCTTTAGCTTTAATAGCCCCCATGGTGCCTGTCCTGACTGCACTGGACTGGGCATTAAGCTGGAGATAGACCCTGAGCTGGTTGTCCCCGATAAAGAGCTTTCCCTGGCTCAAGGAGCCATTCGTCCCTGGCAGTGGTCATCCTGGTTCTCCTACCAGCTTGAGTCTTTGGCGGAGCGTCATGGTTTTTCCCTGAATACTCCGCTCAAGGAGCTGAGCGAAGAGCAATTTAACCTTATCGTTTATGGGGATGGTAGTGAGCCCTCCCGCTATCGGAACCGCTTCGGGCGGGTTAGAGAATACTATGCCGATTTTGAAGGGGTTATTCCCCGTATGGAGCGGCTCCACCGCGATACCGAGTCCGAGCACTCCCGCGCTGATATTGAACGCTATATGGTCTCCCGACCGTGCCCCGTTTGTCAGGGAAAGCGGCTTAAACCGGAGTCTTTAGCGGTAACCATTGGCGCTAAGAGTATCGTTGATGTTAGCTCGATGTCGGTTACTCAGGCGTTAGCCTGGGTAGCTGCGATGGGTGATGGTAAAAAAGTGCTCCTCACTGAGCGCGAACGGCTGATAGCGCATCAGATTATCAAGGAGATTCAAGCCCGGCTGGGCTTCCTCGAGGATGTCGGCCTGGACTATCTCACCCTTGACCGCCCCTCCGCTACCCTCAGCGGTGGTGAGGCACAGCGCATTCGTCTCGCTACCCAGATTGGCAGCGGGCTGATGGGGGTGCTCTATATCTGTGATGAGCCGACCGTGGGCTTGCATCCCGCCGATGACTACCGCCTCATTGAGACACTGAAGCGGCTGAGGGATTTAGGTAATACCATCCTGGTTGTCGAGCATGATGAAGCCATGATGCGGGCCGCTGACCATATTATCGATATGGGACCCGGCGCTGGCGAGCACGGCGGCTGGATTGTGGCTACCGGGTCTCTGCATGATATTATAAATTGCCCGCAGTCAATCACCGGTCAGTATCTTAGCGGGGTGAAGCAGATTCCTCTGCCGCCGCAGCGTCGCCCCGGCTCAGGCGAAGAGCTCGTCATCAAGGGGGCGAGACAGAACAACCTGAAGGATATCGACGTCCACATTCCCTTGGGCAAGTTTGTTTGTATCACCGGCGTTTCCGGTAGCGGTAAGAGCACCCTCATTGACCAGATTATGTATAAGAAGCTGGCACAAATATTTTATCGGTCGAGAGAGAGAGCCGGCGACTGTGATGCTATCGTTGGCGTGGAGCATATCGACAAGGTAGTTAACGTTGACCAGTCTCCTATTGGGCGTACCCCGCGCAGTAATCCCGCTACCTATACCGGTACCTTTACCCCCATTCGTGAGCTTTTTGCCACTATTCCTGAGGCCCGCATGAGAGGCTATGCTCCCGGCCGGTTTTCCTTTAATGTCAAAGGGGGACGCTGTGAAGCCTGTCGTGGCGAAGGCTTTATTCAGATTGAGATGCAGTTCTTGCCCGACGTCACTGTTCCCTGTGAAGTGTGTCAGGGGAAGCGCTATAACCGTGAAGCTCTGGAGATTAGATTTAAGGGCAAAAACATCGCTGAGGTATTGGATATGACAGTAGCGCAAGCCCACTCTTTCTTCGAACATTTCCCTAGGGTAAAAAGTAGGCTGGAGACCCTGCACGATGTCGGCTTGGGCTATATTCGCCTTGGTCAACCGGCACCGACGCTTTCCGGTGGTGAGGCGCAGCGGGTGAAGCTGTCCACCGAGCTGTCGAAGCGCTCTACCGGCCGCACACTGTATATCCTTGACGAACCGACTACCGGCCTTGCCTTTGATGATGTGGCGGCACTGCTGCGGGTACTGCAGCGTCTCGTTGATGCCGGTAATACGGTTATCGTCATTGAGCATCACCTGGATGTGATTAAGAACGCTGACTATATTGTCGACCTTGGTCCTGGAGCCGGTGACCGTGGTGGCTATGTTGTCGCCACCGGCACCCCTGAAGAAATAGCCCGGGAGAAGTCTTCCGCCACCGGGCAGTATTTAGCCAGAAGATTGCTCAAAGGTAGATTAGTTAACATAACATGAAAAACAATTCCCGCTTGGCTAGATAGTAATTGAACTTGCCCGTTGGCCATTACGCGGGTTGCTCGCGCTTCTATTCCGTAACGGCGCCTGCCTCTTCCATAATTTTGATTGATAGAAAGGGATACACTTGATAAAAAATAAGCCCCCCCGCTTTTTCTATGGCTATGTTGTCGTTTTTCTTACCTGTCTTATCATGGTGGTGACTTGGGGGATATTCTACTCCTTTGGTGTCTTTTTTAAGCCGGTATTAACGGAGTTTGGCTGGACCAGGACAACTGTCTCAGTGGCTTCCTCACTGGTGTTCCTGGTGAGTGGTTTTCTTGGTATTTTTACCGGAAGGTTATGTGATAGATTTGGCCCCCGAATAATAGTTACCGTCTGTGGCTTACTTCTAGGCTCGGGTTACCTGCTAATGTCGCAGCTTAGTGCTATCTGGCAGCTATATCTCTTTTATGGGATAGTGGGTATTGGCTTGAGTGGTGCTTATGTGCCCGCAATATCTACCGTAGCCCGCTGGTTTGTCAGAAGAAGAGGGCTGATGAGTGGCATTGTTATCGCCGGGATAGGCGTCGGCACCATGATTACAGCGCCAGTAGCTAATTGGCTTATTTCTAGCTATGGTTGGCGCATTTCCTATGTTGCTATTGGTATTGCAGTTTTAGTATTAATGACATTAGCAGCCCAATTTCTCAGGCGTGACCCGGGTCAGATGGGACTGGTATCGTATGGTGAGGGTGAAGCGGAGTCGGAAGGCTTGAATTCAGCAGCCGGAGGATTTTCTTTTCGGAGAGCAATTCGTACCAGGCAATTCTGGATGCTTTGCATCATGTTCCTCTCATATGAGTTCTCTGTGAGCACGATACTGGTTCATATTGTCCCGCATAGTACTGACCTGAATATTTCAGCAGCCAGTGCCGCTACTATTTTAGCTGTTATCGGTGCGGGGAGTGTGGCGGGTAGGGTTATAATGGGTGGCGCTGGTGATAGAATTGGCAACAGGCAGGCTTTCACTATTTGCACTATTATCGTATTAGCTGCTTTCCTGTGGCTTTTGTTTGCCAGGGAACTGTGGATGTTATACCTCTTCGCGGCTGTTTTTGGCTTTGCTTACGGAGGTTACGGACCCTTGATAGCACTAATATCGGCTGAGTTATTTGGACTGAGTTCACTCGGTGTCATTCTAGGGATGGTTACCTTTTGGATAACAATTGGTGCCGCTGTTGGTCCGGCTGTAGCAGGAATAATATTTGATATAACCGGTAGCTATCAGTCGGCTTTCCTGGTCGGCATTACGCTAAGCATTGTAGCTATGATATTAATCTTATCCTTAAGGCCAATCGCCAATAAAAAAGGAAGAATAAGTGACCTGAGTAGAAGCACTTAGCCTTTTATCTTTCCGGTTAGTTTTCCTTGATTTTTCCTGCGGCTATCTATCATTAGCTAAAGTTACTGCCTTTCTGATTGAAGGAGAATTTGTACTTGATTGAAGACAGGAAACCTAAATTTTTCTATGGCTATGTTGTCGTTGTAGCCGCCTTCTTGATACAGGTGGTGGGCTTTGGCATATACAGCTCCTACGGCATCTTTTTTAATCCATTGTTAGTTGAGTTTGGCTGGTCGAGGGCTGTGATTTCAGGTGCCGCTTCATTATTTGTCGTTATGATGGGCTTATTCAGTATGATTGTAGGAGGACTAAACGATAGGTTCGGTCCCAGGATTACTGTGGCAGCCTGTGGCTTCTTTTGGGGTTTAGGCTATTTGTTGATGTCACAGGTTAATACTGTTTGGCAATTGTATTTGTTCTATGGGTTGATAGCGGGTATGGGCGTGAGCGGTATTGATGTTCTGCCATTAACCACGATAGCGAGGTGGTATGTCAGGAGAAGGGGGATGATGAGCGGTGTGGTCAAAATGGGTGCCGGTGTCGGTATTTTGAGTATACCCCTGGTGGTGAGCTGGCTCATCTCTAGCTATGGCTGGCGCACCTCCTTTTTTATTATAGGTATCGTAGCTCTGGTATTCATGGTCTTAGTTGCCCAATTTCTCAGGCGCGACCCGAGCCAGGTAGGACAATTACCATATGGCCAGAATGAAGCAGAGCCACCAAGCTCAAACTCGGGAACTGGAGTGTTTTCTCTTCGGAGGGCGATTCATACCAGGCAGTTTTGGATGCTCTGTGTCATCTATTTGCTAATTATTTTCTTTGGCGATGCTATCCTGGTTCACATTGTCCTCCATGCCATGGACCTTGGCGTTTCACCGACAGGTGCTGCCAGTATTTTAGCTGTTATTGGAGGGGTCAGTATTCTCGGCAGGTTTATCACGGGTAGTGCCGGTGATAGAGTTGGGAGTAAGTGGGTAATGATTTTTTGCCTTCTGATAGTGGCAGCGACCTTCTTTTGGCTGCAAGTAGCCGGGGAGTTGTGGATGTTATACTTGTTTGCGGTAGTATATGGCTTTGCTCAGGGCGGCCTCTTTACCTTAATGTCACCATGGATAGCTGAGCTATTTGGGCTGAGCTCACATGGTGCCATCTTTGGCGCTGTTGCCTTCGGTGGCACCATTGGGGGTGCTTTTGGGCCGGTTATTTTTGGGCGCATATTTGATGTAACCGGCAGCTATCAGCTAGCTTTTCTGCTCTCCGCTGTAATCAGCATTATCGCTATCATAGTTGCCTTATTCTTAAGACCAATCACCAGTGTGAGCAGAGATGTTGATGCTGTTTCTGGTTCGTAAGTAAAGGCTATCCCTTTTATAATTTTGGCTGAGAGAAGAGGATACAGTTGACTAAAAATAGGGCCTCCTGGCTTTTCTATGGCTACGCCATAGTTTTAGCCGCTTTTCTTTGGCTTTTAACTACCAAAAAGGTCTGGATGTTTTACCTGTTTGCTCTTATCTTCGGTTTTGCCTATGGCGCTGTGTCGACTTTGGAGTCACCAATGTAGCTGAGTTATTTGGGCTGAGTTCTCACGACGCAATTTTTGGGGCTATTTTCTTTAGTGACTCGGTTGGCGCTGCCATCGGTACCATCTGGGGAGGAAGGATATTTGATATAACCGGTAGCTATCAGTCGGCTTTCCTGGCTTGCGTTGCACTCAGCATTATGTCTATTATATTAGTGGTATTCTTGAGCCCGATTACTGGTGTAAGGAGGGGAAGGTGATTAGAAAAGAAGCACTTAGCTCCGTTAAAGCTAATGTGGGTAAAGAAAATCTGGTGAAGCACATGCTCGCCACTGAGGCTATTATGCGTGCCTTGGCCAAGCAGCTTGGTGAGGGGACGGAGGAGTGGGGGCTTACCGGGCTCCTGTATGATATAGATATGGAACTCACCGAAGGAAACATGAGTAGCCATAGTATGCTGGGGGCTGACTTGGCTCGAGAGATGGGAGCAAGTGAGGCTATGGTTCATGCCATCCTGTGCCACAACCCAGCCCATGGTATTCCCTTGGAGACGAAGCTTGATAAGGCTCTGTTCTGTGCTGACCCGCTGGCTGGCTTAATTACTGCTGCCGCTCTGGTTCGCCCGGATAAAAAATTGGCCGGCCTTGAAGCTCAGTCGGTAATTGAAAAGTTTAAGCAAAAGGACTTTGCTGCTGGGGTGGACAGGCAGCAAATTTCCCAGTGTAGTGAACTGGGGCTTGAGCTTGACGAGTTTATTAAACTGGGGCTGGAGGCAATGCAGGGAATTGCGGATGACCTGGGGCTATAAATCGGCTAACTCACTTCAAGAGTTGAGCCGTTGGCAGTTTTGATAACATCAATGCGGGTGGGGAAGGCATCTTTAAGTTCGTCGAGATGAGTAATAATCAGTATCTTATCAAAGTCCTCCTGAATAGAGTTTATCGCCTCTTTGAGTTTTTCTATGCCGGTACTATCTTGAGTGCCGAAGCCTTCATCAATGACCATGGTAGGGAGTGGCGCCCCAGCGCGCTTGGCTAATAGCTTGGACAGGGCGATGCGGATAGCAAAGTTAATACGGAAGGCTTCACCACCACTAAACATTTCATAATTTCGCATTCCCAGCTCATCAGAGATATTGATATCCAGGGTTTCGATAACATCTCCCTTCTTTGTTTGCCGCTGTGTTTCAATCTTTACATGCATCCTGTTATCGGTCATGCGTCCCAGCAGCCTGTTGGCTTCGGTTTCAATTTCTGGAAGTGCCATTTCAATGAGCAAAGCTTGTATTCCCTTCTTGCCAAAAGCTTGCGCTAGGTCTCTATAGATTTTCTCCCGCTTTGCCGCCTGAGCCAGTAGCCTTTCCTTTTCACTCTTTTTTATCTCCAGTTCCGAGCAGCGCTGTAGCTTTGCCTTCACACTCCACATTATTTCCTGGGCGTGTTTTTGTTGGGTGACTAGCGCTTGGTGTTCACTTTCAGCCTGTATTAAATCATTGGCGAGCTGGGGGAGTAAGTTAAGGTCTTCGCTCAGCTCTTGTCTTTTTTGATTAGCAACTGACAGGTTCTGGCGCAGTGCTTGAGTAGCTTCCTCTGCCCTAGAAAGAGCCTCCCTTTCCTGGTTGATGAGCCTATCGACTTCTTCCAGCCTTTGCTTGAGACCTTGATATTGTTCTAGATTGGTCAGGCGGCGGCGCACCTGTTCGTGCTGCTGTGAATCGTAGTCGAGTTTGGCTAATTCGTCTTCAAGCTGATGCAAAGACTCCTGCTCAGTAGCGGCAAAATCTTTTCTGGCCAGGTGCTCTTCAATTTCAGTCAATCTTTTTCTGTCTTCGTTTAGCTTAATGCCAGCCTTTTCGGCTTCAGAAATTGATTGGCTGAGGATGCCTGCTTTACGCTGTGTTATCGGTCTATCTTGGTTGAGCTTTGCCTCTAGCTGGGATACCTCATTTTCCAGTGACTCCAGCTCTATTTTCTGGTGAGCTAGCTCGGTTTGATTCGACTTCAGAGAATCAGCTTTGCCCTGCCTATCAGCAGCATATTTTGTCTCAATGAGCTTTAAACCTGCTAAACCTACCTCTGTCTCACACAGGGGACATTTAGCACTACTCTGGTTTAACAAGAGGTTGAGCTTTTCTCCTATCTTCTTTATTTCCTGTTCCAGTTGAGTTTTATTTGATTCCAGATGGTGAACTCGAGTTCGTAGTTCCTGGCTACCTTGTCTTTTCCTGTGTAGTGTTTCGTCTAGTTCAGTCAGGCGGTTCAGTTGAACTTGGAGCTGCTGTAGCTCGTTTTTTAGTTGAGGCAGTTTTTGTGAGCTAGCTTCCAGTTCTTCGATTTCTCTTTGAGCTAGGGCATGGTCTTTGAGCAACCCTTGCTTGGCCTGAGTGATAGCCGTCTCTAGCTGATGCTTGCGTTCGTTTAGAGTGGTGGTTAGTCTAAACTTCTGGTCAAGTTCATTATTTAGTTTCTTGGTTTCGGTAAGTTGAGCATAGCCTTCCTCTATGCCAGACCGTTG
>SDBT01002202.1_pt1 | contig 34693 bp, 29 predicted proteins | sample 2277101 | NCBI WGS metagenome assembly SDBT01 (sample SAMN10404973, study PRJNA504765) | marine sediment metagenome | isolation source: marine sediment core GS10_PC15, 103 cmbsf | place: Arctic Ocean: Southern Knipovich Ridge | collected 2010
AGTATAAGCCGTGGCCAATTCGCCCTTGCGGTAAGATGGTAGAAAAAAGATAGCAACCAGAATGCGGGCCAGGAGGTATCCCAGGGTAAGTTGAAGAAAATTAAGATTTGTTAAATAGGCCAGGCCGGGAATACTGATAAAAGTAAGGCTGCTTGTCTCGGCCGCTACGATTGAGAAAGAAACAGCCCACCAGGGAACATTTTTTCCCCCCATAAAATAGTCTTTTGTTGTTTTTTGTCTTCCACCAGATAAGGAACCAATCAAAGCAACGATTATTAAATAAACAATGATAATGATCGCATCAATATAGCTGATCTCCATTATACCTCCTGCAATTTCATGCTCAGAGCAATTCGTCCCCGTTCAAGGTCGATGGATATTACTTTTACTTCAATCACATCACCTACCTGTAGAATTTCATAAGGTGATTTGACATAGCCCTTTTTCATCTGACTCACATGGACAAGCCCATCCTGTTTGACCCCAATATCGATAAAGGCGCCGAAGTCAACAACATTTCTTACGGTGCCCTTTAAAATCATATTTTCATTTAAATCCTCCATTTTAAGCACGTCACTTCTAAATAAAGGTTTGGTCATTTCATCGCGCGGATCCCTGCCTGGCTTTTCAAGATTGTCAAGAATATCTTCCAGAGTTGGCAGGCCACAGCCAATCTCTTCTGCAATTGCATGAAGTGGGGTTCCATCGCTTTCTAATTTTGCCTTCAATTGACGCCCTTCGGATACAGGATCAGATATTGAATATTTATCCAGGAGCCTTTTTGTAGCTTTATATGATTCAGGGTGAATGGATGTGGCATCAAGCGGATTCTCCCCATCACTGATGCGCAGGAATCCGGAAGATTGTTCAAAGGCCGTTTCACCAATCCCCTCGATCTGGTGTAATTCCTGCCGGTTTTTAAACCGTCCAATTTTATTCCGATAAGAAACGATTTTTTCAGCGGTTCGCTTGTTTAATCCTGAAATATGAGTCAGGAGAGCTTTTGAGGCGGTGTTAAGATCGACCCCAACCAGGTTAACACAGGATTCAACCACCTCGTCAAGTGTTTGAGCAAGCCGTTTCTGGTTGATATCATGCTGATAAAGACCCACGCCAATGCTTTTAGGATCTATTTTAACTAACTCGGCCAGGGGATCCTGCAAACGTCTGGCAATGGAGATATTACCGCGCAGACTTGCTTCCAGATCCGGAAATTCCTCTTTAGCGATTGGAGAGGCGGAATAGACAGATGCTCCTGCTTCACTGACGATTACATAAAAAACCTCATGTTCCGTTTTGATTTCTTTGATCAGATCGGCAATCATCAATTCTGTTTCCCGACTTGCTGTACCGTTCCCGATGGCGATGATATCTATCTTATATTTATCGATTAGCTCGCGTAAAAGGGATTTTGCCTCAAAATACTTTTTCTGTGGTGGATGGGGATAGATCGTATCACCGACCAGGTATTTTCCGGTTTCATCAATAATAGCAACCTTACAACCAGTACGGAAACCGGGATCGATGCCCATTATCATTTTGTTCTTGACAGGTGGCTGAAGTAAAAGGCTTTTTAAATTAATCGCGAATACCCCATTAGCATGTTTTTCTGCTTTTTCTGTCAGTTCTGCTCTGATTTCCCGCTGAACAGCAGGAGCAATCAATCGGGCATAGGCATCTTTTATTGTATCCTGTATTATATCATAAAATATCGATTTGTTGTTTGCAACATATTTATCTCGTATAGGCTCCATAATCTGTTCAGGATCAACTTCATAATCAACCGCGAGGGCTTTTTCTTTCTCTCCGCGGTTGATGGCCAGGATGCGATGGGGTGGAATCTGGGTTACCGGTTCACGGTAATCAGCATACATTTCATATTCACGACTTTCGCTTTTTGTTTTTGCAGAAGTGCATACCATACCCTTTTTATTCATATACTTGCGGATAATTTTTCTGAGCTCGGCATTTTCAGAAATGATTTCGGCTAATATATCCTTTGCACCATCCAGCACTTCTTGCGGGTCAGTAAGATTTTTTTCCGGGTTTAAATATTCTTTGCAAATATCCAGTGGATTACCCTGAGTAATTTCCTGAGCCAGAATAATTTGAGCCAATGACTCAAGGCCTTTTTCTCTGGCAATAGTGGCCCGTGTTTTCTTTTTTGGGCGATAGGGCAAATAAAGGTCCTCTAACTCCCGTAATTTCATCGTAGATTCGATTTTCTTTTGCAATTCCGGGGTTAACTTACCCTGGTCGCCAATAGAACGTAAAATCGTGTCTTTTCGTGCCATTACTGCACGTAAATATTTTACCCTATCTTCAATTTCTCTGATCAGGTCTTCATCCAGGCTACCGGTTTTTTCTTTCCTGTAACGTGAAATAAAAGGTACCGTATGGTCATTATCCAGCATTTCCACCGTATTCCGAACCTGAATAAGATTAAGATGAAGCTCATCAGCGATGATTTGAAATAAGTATTCTTCCTGCATAGTCATACAAATCCTAATTTCTAAGTCCTAAATTTTAAACAAATCCCAATATTCAATTTCCAGCTCTATAGAAACAGTCGGACGTTATAGCAATAGAAAGAAAATCTTATTTCCTGTCCGGCCTCCTGGTTCCCCTTTCAGAATATTTAAACATCTCATATTTCCTATTAGGAGCCTAAAATCGATAGGGTCAAATTTAGATATTTTTTTGATTTTAACAATAAAAAACAGAGAATCTTTTAGAAAGAAATAAAAATAACTTTTTTTATTTATGAGATAATTTTTAAGTTTTCGTCCTTAATAAAGTTAGAGCCAATTTTTGTTAAAAATCTCAAAATTACTCTAATTTTTGCCTTCCTGATACTGTTGACAATAAAAGGGAATAATCTTAGATTAGGCCGTTAATTTGACATTTTTCACATGCCTTTTGTTGGGCTAAATAACTACGGGAGAAGAGAGAAAAATTCTCTACATCTAATATAATCCACATATAAATCAAATTTTTCGCTAACTAATGAATTATAAATTTATGCAAATTTTTCATCTATCAATTCACTGAACTCATAATGTAAGGAGGAATTATCTGGGGGATGGATAGTCAGAGAAGAATGAATAGTCAAAATAATTTGATTTCAGGCAGTGGGATCCCAATGCCCAAACAGAAGATGGCTCAATAACAAGAAATGAAGTGCAAAGACGCTATGATTATACCGGTATTGTTACGAATCTTTCCGGCTTTGGCCGTCTTTTGGTTACTCCATTGCGTGAGTTGACCGTTATGCTTGATGGACAATATGCTAGTTATTCATCAAGCGTAGAGGAAAATCAGATGCGAGTGTGGGACTTCGGGGCAGGACAATGGACCAATATTTATTATTACGCTACAAAGGATTTTAAGGAATGAAGATGGCTCCTTGGTCTAAAGATTACGGTAGAAATGATGATCTTAATGGGAAATCCCATACGTATGTGATTCAATCTCCCTTATTTCAAACAATGTGGAAGATTCCAAATTTCTAAGTCTTAAAATATTTATTTAACCCAAGATCCTCATGCTCAAAAAGTCTTCAATAAACAACGTACTAGAATTACTAAATTCCGAATATTCCGATACCACTACAGCCTTAAATTTTGGTACACCCTTCCAGCTTCTCATATCCACAATGCTGGCTGCCCAAAGCACCGATAAACAGGTCAACATTGTCACAAAAGATCTGTTTCGGAATTATCCGGATGCCAAAATCTTTCATACCATGTCTTTGCCGGAGATGGAAGATAAAATAAAAACAGTGGGTTTGTATAAGACCAAGGCAAAAAACGTATTAGCCACATGCAGATTACTTGTAGAGAAGTATGATGGAAGGGTTCCGGAGTTCCGGGAAGCCCTCATGGAACTTCCGGGTGTGGGCAGAAAGACAGCAAATGTAGTTCTGAGCATTGCTACTGATTTTCAGGCCATTGCTGTTGATACCCATGTGTTTCGTGTTTCAAACAGGATTGGATTAGCCGAAGCCAATGATGTCCGTCAAACGGAAGAAGATTTGATGAACAATATACCGCACAAAGACTGGTCTGATGCACACCACTGGCTGATATGGCATGGCAGAAAAATATGCCGGGCGAGGAATCCTTTGTGTAATGAGTGCTTTTTAACAGGATATTGTGAATATTTTGGAGAGAATCAGTAATATGATATTGTAGTTTGTAATTGGGAAATAGGAATTTGGAATTGTTCGAATGCATTATTCCGATTTCATTGCTAAAAACAGTTTGTGGCATGCGTAGTAGTGGTCGTTCGCAAATGACCTAGACAGTTGAATATTGGATATTGTAATCGGTATTTTGTACTATATTGTCTAAATAAGTAAGTATTGAAGTAACGAAAATAAGAGGTACCCGAATGCCTGGATTATCAACACGGGGCAATACCATGCCCTCTTCTCCGATTCGAAAATTGGTCCCTTTTGCCGATCAGGCAAAAGAAAAAGGACGCCACGTTTATCACCTGAATATAGGTCAGCCGGATATCCATACTCCGGACACTTACTGGAACGCCATCGAAAAACATGGACGTACCGTACTGGAATACGGTCCTTCAGCGGGATTGACCTCCTACAGGAAAAAATTAATTGATTATTATAAACGTTTTGATATTATTTTAGATCTTGATGATATTATTGTTACGACGGGCGGCAGCGAAGCCATCATTTTTGCCTTAATGGCCATTACAGATCCCGGAGATGAGGTAATCGTGCCGGAACCATTCTATACAAATTATAATGGTTTTGCTATGGAGGCGGCAGCGAAAATTGTACCGATTACCTCTACAATTGATGAGGACTTTCAATTACCGCCAATCGACTCCATTCGAAGTAAAATAACAGACAAAACCCGGGCTATTCTCATCTGCAATCCTAATAACCCGACTGGGTATGTTTATTCCAAACAGGAGCTGGAAGCATTACGTGAAATAGTCCTTGAACATGATTTGTTTCTTATGGCAGATGAAGTATACAGGGAGTTTTGTTATGATGGTCTGGAACATACCAGTGTGATGCACTTAAAAGGCTTCGATGACCGGGCCATATTACTGGATAGTATCTCTAAAAGATATTCTGCCTGTGGCGCCAGGATCGGATGCCTGATATCAAAAAATCACGATATCACAAATGCGGCTTTAAAATTTGGTATGGCCAGATTGTGTCCGCCCACGCTGGAACAATTGGGAGCAGAGGCTGGAATTGATACACCGGATTCATATTTTCAGGAAGTAATGGATGAATACACGGATCGCAGAAACGTCATGGTAGAGACTTTAAATAGCATCGTCGGGGTGGTTGCCCCGAATCCAAAAGGAGCCTTTTATCTGGTTGCCAAACTACCTGTGGATGATGCGGATAAATTTTCCAAATGGTTACTGACGGATTTTCATATTAATGAAGAAACCGTGATGCTAGCCCCGGCAAACGGTTTCTATTCGTCTCCGGGATTAGGTCAGGATGAGGTACGGATAGCCTATGTTTTAAATGTGGAGGATATTCGAAAGGCCATGCACATTCTTGAAGAAGGATTAGGGGCATATCCGGGTCGGATCGGAGAGCGATAAGCCATACCTGGATAATATGGTTGGTATGCCTATCACCCTATATGTTGGGGAAAATGATGCAGTGGAATGGGTTAGTGAGACAGAACAGACGGCTCAGATCTTGGATTCATTAGGAGCTACTGTCACTTATAAAATATGGGTCAATGATGGCCATATCATTACCAGCCTTAAGCCGCAGTCTCTTTTTGATCTTTTTGACACATATCGTCAGATAGATAGGATATTTCCTGGCGTGCTTCGTCAAGCTCCGCATGACCCACTATGGTCACCCTGAGTCCCGAAAGCGTGCTCGGACAAAAATTAGATTTTGAAAATTTGCATAATTATCCAAGAGTAATTAGTGCTAGAAGTTAAAAATGGTAACCAAGATAAAAAGTAAATTGAATACCGGTTGCATTTATCTCTTCAGGCAGAAAAACTGGTTTTAATTCATCCGGAAAATCAGAAGAGATATGTTGATCAGAAGTATCAAAAGGTTTGATGTTTTTAAATAAAATGCTCATTCCCAGAGAAACGGCCTTGCTGACAAAATAGGTTCCACCCACCACAAGTTTCCAGGTAACTCCTGTATATTCATAGGAATTATCACCACTTTTCTCGGTATCATCTGACAACAAATAAGAATAGATAATTTCAGAAGTGTAAGTTGTGTTGCCGATATCAAATCCCACATATAAATCGTAATGATCCGGTGAATTCCATATCGCGTAATTAACACCAATATAAGTATTAATAAATCTGTTTTTTCGCTCAACCTGTAGAGTCTGGAAATTATCCTGCGTATTATTGTCAGGTGTGTAATTTGTAAGAGATGCTTGCCATGGAGAGAACTGATTTTCTGCAACAAAACCCAGTTTTAACCGCCAGCGTCGGGAGATGGCATAGCGAAACTCCATTCCCAATAAATAATGGCCTGGAAGTTCATCAATATCCGGGGCAATATAGGCGTTTAGCTCATCAATTTTTTCATTACCGTCATTTGTATAGGTCAGGGTAGAAAAACCTCCCAACAACAGTACACCGATTCTCCGGAAGGACTCTTTCTTCTGATTCGATTGGGGATCTTTTTTTTGCTCATTATCCGGATTATTATCAGTCGTTATGCTTTTGCCCGCTTCAAAGGATGCGAGTTCGGATGCAATATCAGGAATTATATCAGTCAGTACCTCACTTAATTTACCCTCAAAATCCCGTGTGGCGGTTTTAATAATCGCACCGGTCTTTACATCAATCATTCTTACACTAATAGAATATAAATCGTCGATTTTTCCAATATTACCGGCAGTCATTACGGCAACATTTAACAGTTGTCCAATTTCAATTGCACATTCCACGGAAGTACAACCTGACTGCTGAAAACCCTGCTCGGTCAGAATTTCATTCATTTTTTCTCTTTCAATAACCTGAAATTCGCCGGTTTCAAATAGTTCGGTCCGTAAGCGATTTGACAAAAATTCAGCGTTCGGATTTGAAATACCTGTTGGCTCAAGATCAAGTACGGCAATATTCACCTTGGTTTCCTGACCAGGGAGGACAGAAACTGATAGCAAAAGCATAATGAACGCAAGGAAGAGAATGTTACTTTTTTTGCGCATGAAAGCCTCAAATGGTTGATTATATACATTCTTTGCAAATTTATACTTTCATTATCGGACTTTATCGATTGATATTGATCTAAAGAGCAATTTTTATTGCGCATATCAATTAACCTGATCTATTCATACCGCAGCCCAGGGCTGCAAACAAAAAGATTAAAGAAAGCAGAGAGCGGAAAGCAGAAAGCAAAAAAAATCTCTGCGGGCTCTGCGTTAGATGAATATATCCAATTAGTAAAAATTTTGCTAATCTCCCTAGGCGATCCGCCAGGCGGAAATAATAAAATTTTTGGCTGCAATCATATATACGCCTCTAAGAGCAGGTAATATTATTTATCAAAGAGAGTAAGTCATCATAATTGTCAATGACATAATCGGCCTCGGAATCAGCTCCGGCTGACTCGTTACTGCCAATATATTTTATACTTATACCGCCAATATCTTTAATTCCCCTCACATCTGTTTGTTCCAGATCACCGATATGGACCAATTTGGTACAGTCTACGTTTAGATTTTGGCAGGTCATTTGGAAAACCGAGGTATGGGGTTTGCAATGATCGTATTCATCAGAAAAGAACAGGGATTGAAAATATGAGAGGATATTTTCATTTTTTAAAAATGCACGGATATACTGCCCGGAAATATATCCTGTATCAGAAATTATGGCCAGAGGATAATCGGCGGCAAGCAAAGATACTATGGTCTTAATAGAGGGAATTTTCTGCGGTGGTACTATGTATATAAGTTTCCCGAAATATGCAGCCGTTTTTTTAACACAATCGTCGTCAATTTTGATACCAATCTCTCTGGCCATGTATCGGATTCTTTCGATTGCGGTAGGTGTACGATGTTTATTTCTCCAATCTTCAAAAAACATGCGAGTTGAAGATTTGAAAGCATTCTGAACTACTTCCTCACTGATCATGCCATAATCAGACAGGATCTTGTGAAAATAGAGAATCCGTAACTGATGTCGCTGATCCTCTGCTCCATTTGCATAAAGTGTGTTCCAGAAATCGAACGAAATTCCGTACTGCATCTATTTATAGGTCTTCAATTCTTTCCTGTGCTTCTTTTTTATACTTATCGTCGTCACTATCGGATTTGGGCAGATCAAGACATTTTTGGTATTGGGCCCGGGCCTCTTCTTCAAGATCCATCATCTCGTAAGTGATGCCGAGTTCCAGATGATGATTTATGTGCGCAGGATTTAATTCAATCGCTTTCTTGAAGGCAGCAACGGCATTTTCGTCACTAGCGTCTTCAGGTACACCGCCGAGAAACAAATCAGCAAAACCCGTCTCAATCCAGCTCAAATTGGCTAATTTACGATTCCAACGCCCCAGTACGTGGTAGGCTGTATCATCATTCGGATCATATTTGATTGCCACGTCAACTTCCGATTTGATTTCTTTAGATAATTTTATTCGTTCTTTGGCACCGGCGTCCAGTGCTACACGCCCGAGGGCGATACTTAAATACAGATGTCCTTTTCCACCCTCAGGATTGATCCGTGTTGCTCTGCGTGCAAGATCACAGCCTTTTTGGTAAAAATCAGCACGTTCATCATCGTCCTCAACGGTCTCGCCGATATCAAGATAAGCCCGGCATCCTTTCCAGTTCGCGTCATAGTTAAGTGTATCAATGGTTAACACTTCAAGATAGGCTTTGAGGGCACCTTTATTATCATATAGAATAAATAAACTATCACCCTCAGCTAAATGACCCTTAATTTCATCGGCCATAAGTACGGACGAGCTAAGCAGGAAGCACAGGATAAATAAGCGAATAATCTTTTTCATGATAACCTCTCATTTTTTAATTAATATTTGGTGTATTTTATCGTCAATTTCTATCTTATCTACAACATCCATTCCACTCACGACTTCACCAAAAACGGTATAACGCCTGTTTAAATGAGGTTGTTCCGAATGACAGATAAAAAACTGGCTGCTCCCGGTATCTTTTCCGGCAGTAGCCATGCCAATAGTACCTCTTTTAAAAGGCTTTTCGTTATATTCACAGGGTAAAGCATAATTGGGTCCACCCCAGCCATCACCCCTGGGGTCCCCACCCTGAACTACAAAATCACTAACCACTCTGTTAAAGGTGAGATTATTGTAAAAGCCCTTTTCAGCCAGGTAAATAAAGTTTGAGACCGTTAGAGGGGCAACATCCGGTAGTAATTGTATTGAAATATTACCTTTTTCAGTCTCAATGGTTGCTTCAACCGGAGTTTTTTGAATCAAAAGTACATCCGGAACGAAAAGTTTTGGGTGCAGATCAGGACGGGGTGTTACAGATTTTTTAAGATCATCGAGGCTATTTTTCACTTGTTTGGCAATAATATAGGATTTGGTCGTCTGATAAACATTTGTCATAAAATCAATAGCCTGGGGTGTTTTGAGAACAGCCATTGCTCTAAGAATAATGGCCATAACCTCAACATCGGCCGGCTCTTTAAATTGAGCATAAGCCGCGTTCAGGTCATCATAGATGGCCCATTCAGGATGCTCAATAATCCAGTCGGTAGCGATTGATGTCAAAGCAAGATCACCTGAAAGCAATAGTGGTTTTGTCTGCTTATAGCCAATATAGCGTAATTCCCAAAGATTTTCGAAGGCAGTATAGTTTAAACGGGGATTAGGAACCTGCAAAAATTGCCGTAACTGATTTATGGCCATTCTGTTTTTAATAATAGCCAGGCTACGGAGAAGTAATTGTTTGAAGTATAAATTTCCTTTATCAAGATTACGTTGTATGAAAGAATAGGTCATGTCCGGATCATTTTTGGAAAGGGCAAGGATAATACGACCTTTGTCTGCCCAGGAAGCATCCTGATAGGCTTTTAAAAGTACTTGTTTTGCCTGTAGGCGGTCACTTTTAGAATACATCTCAATCGCAGATACCCTGAGATGTGGATTATCGGACCATAGATACTTTTCGACGATCTTCAGAGCTGTTGAGTCTTCCATATGAGAAAAGATAGAAATATCATAAATCTGATGTCGCCATCGTTCTGTTTTACTTTTAAGGTTTGCCACAATACTTTGTTTTAAGGTGTCAAAAAGAGCACTGTCACGATCTTGAATGTAATAGTTATTCAATGCTCTGCTAATGGCTTTAAGCCTGTATTTATTCTGAACAGAATTAGGCTCCAGTTGTGTACGTATTAGTGTATGAATAGAAGAAGCATGGGAATGTCTGGAGAAAAAATAAGCGGTAGCTCCTCTCACGTCACTGTTGGGGTGATTCAGATATTGTCTAAGGTTATTGATTGTTTTTCTGTTTTTATAATCCGGGGGAGCAATAAACGAGATACTCTGAATGGCAGCTGTCTTTAATGAATCGTGGAGAGAAGGGAGCTTCGTGATTAAATCCAGTAATACTTTTTCATCCTTTGACCGGCCAAGGGCAATGATTATCTGTATGTGATAAATTTCAAACGATTTCTTATCAAGAAGAGAAAACAATAATGAATCCTGCTCCCCGATTTGTCCGAGCGCAAAAAGACTCTTTTTTATTACTGCCGGATTTTTGTCTTGCAGCAATCGCATTAAAGACGGGAGAAAAACGGGATTCCCTATTTTGGCAATAGCGTCGGCCACAGTGATTCTGATCGCTTCATTCTCACTTTCGAGGAAGTTGTTAAAGATATCAGGGTCTGCAGGCCTCTGATACTCAATCAACCGCACCTCCCGGATTACTTCATTTTCATCCTCTTGAAGACAGGATGAAAACAAAATCAGGAATAATAAAATAGTGGAGATAATTTTCAAATTTGATCCTTTTTTATTTGTTTTTCCCCAGGCAGAATATGAATAATAGAAAAAATGTTTCATTGTTGCAATAATAATTCTTAAATATGGGCCAAAGGAACGATTTCATTTGATGGAAGTCATTAAAAATGTAGTAGTTATCGATTGTCTGAGCGAGAAAAAGCGTTTGACATTAAATTAAGATTTGATTAACTTCAAATCTAAGTGTCATCATTGAATAAGATAACTTTTTTAACACTTTCATTAGCTTGGAGGTATAATGGCTAGTCAAGATGGGAAAGGCTCTATCATATTAAAATTTTTTATTGTTCTTCTTGTGGTGGCTCTGATAATTGTCATCATTTTGCCGGGCCGGATCTGGCAGGAAGAAGAAATGGTAAAATCTACTAGCCGCGGAAATATGGCAACACTTTACGAATCTTATCGGTATTTTCACATTCTAACGGGTTTTTATACAGATGATGAAAGAGAAATTATCGCAACAATCCAAAATGACTCTGCGCTGATTAAAAGACAAATGGTTGTTAACCATACTGACCGTATTAAAAATGCGCTGGAAACTTATTTAAATTCGATCCCTGTTAAAAATTTGTATCAGATCTCTTTTAATCTGAAGAATATTGAAAATGACTTGGAAGCAAATAAAAGATTTTTCAGAACGATCGATGAAATTAATCAGGAGGCCGAACAGGTAAAACAAGAGATCTCAGTTTTGAGATCCGGTATGAATTTTGAGAACTATCATCTTGCAGCAGTTGATCTTGATAGTCTTATGCAGTTACGCCGGGACCTGACGGATTATTCATTGCAGTCTGCAGGTCGCCTGGCCGTTGCATTTTCTGAGGACATTACCGATAATCTCCCTTTAATTAACTTTAGTGGCATAAATCAAATTTGGAAACCGATGTCAAACAGAATTTCCGATCTGATGACGGCCATTAACAAAACGAAATTAAAAAACCTGACCAGTGTATCTGATCGTGTTGCTGATTTTCAACGTGATGCAGATAATGGTTTCTCATATTTCCTAAAATCCTATAAAAGTACGGATTTAAATAGTACCACCGCTGCCTCAGAAGATCTTTTAAATGTTTACAAAGAATTTTTGACGGATTTTATAATTACAGAACAATATGCACAGTATAATCTTTCTGAAAACGATTCACTTTTAATAAATATTAGTGAAACCAGTTTTTATACACCAGACAATAAAATGCGCTACATTATCAGTTATGATGATTCAAGTGGTTTGCGTGTCGAAGATCCTACACTTCTTGGTGAATTAAAATCAAAGGCTGTAAATGAAGCAGATCGTATCAGTCAATTGCCGTTTATGCCCGCTTTCGAAAATTATCAGAAAAAAATTGAAGAACTAAAAGAGTACTATCCGCAGATCAAAGCCAAATACCGTCGCAATATCGACGTAATGATAAAAACAAAAGAAGTAGAATTTGTCATCGGGGAACTGCCAAATTGCGCCGTGTATGATGCGTATCTTAAAGAAAAATCATATATTCAGGTAGTTCCTGAAAGCGATTCATATTCAGAAATAAAAGACCATATCGAATTTGCCCTTATTAGTTTGGGATCTTTTAAACAGGTTTATTCAGACAATTTTTTTGGAAATCTTGACTCTGTTCATATTGAACTCATTGAACAACTAAATTCCTTTGATGAGATGTTATCCAAAGTAAGGCGGAATACTTTTTCGTTGGAACCGTTTGTGGAAAGCTTGAACAGCGCACTCGCTCAAATTAAGTCTGTCTCAAAAGAATCAATATTACCCGAGCTTCAGCAAATCGATGAAAACATGAAATCTCTGTATCTCTTTGCGTCAGAAGGAGAAGAAAAAACCGTATATGGTGTATTTAAAAAGCGAATAGTGAATTATGGCAAGATCTACGGTGCTATGGGTGACATGAGTTGGGAAGAATAAAATACTTTTTAAATTAGGAAATAGTAGACTAACTCCTTTATACCTGGTTCAATATGAGTGCACACATCGGTCTGGCCTTTTGCGTTGATAAAATTTATTATGCCGGTTTTAAAAAAAGCGATCATTCCCTTATCCTGGATCGTTTAGGAAGTATCTCTTATCCATTCCGGTATAATGAACCAGATTTGTTTGGAAAGGAGTTCCTCACTCCTTTAGCAAACTTGATCAAAACAAATCTGGTGACCAGCCAGGATCATGAAACAAATCTTTCTGTATCGATTGAGTCAAATCTAGCTGCATTAAAAAGAATAAGCTTACCTGAAAATTTTACAAAATCTGAAGAGAAAGAACATATAATATGGGACTTATCACAAAGTTTGATGGATCCTTTAGAAGATTATATCTTTTATAAAACAGAAAATGTTTTTGAAACATACAACCGAAAAGATTATCTGACCATCGCAATAAAAAGAAATATTATTCGGTTTTTTGAAAAACTGAGCTCAGAAACGGGTTTATCTCTGGTCGATATTAGCATTAATCAACTGGTAGCAGAGATTGCACTTAACAATTTTCTCAAAGAACCGGCAAATGGTTTGGTTCTTCTCTTTAAAGTGACACCGAATAAACTGGAAAGCACCTATCTTTGGAACGGTTGTTTTTATTCACATCATTATGAGCGCCTGGTCGGTTATTATCAGGAAGATGAATATTCAGAGACCTTATTAAAGAGTATTCGTTTTAAAATAAAGCAAATGGAAACCCTTTTTGAACAGTATATGCAAGAAGAAGTGAAAGTTAGCCGTATCTTTATATACGGGGATACTATTAATGACTCTTTTTTAAAGATGATCCAAAAAAACCTATCCGTTGTGCCTCTAAGATTGAATCCGTTGCAGAATATTGATAAATCAGAAAGACTCGAAAACGCGCTGCCTTCGGTAGAAGAAGCAACAAAATATGTTGAATCTATTGGTGTGGTTCTTGACCAATAGCATAAAGATATTTGGAGGGGAAAATGTCAAAATATAACATTCTTCGGGATGATGAAAGCCAGGAAGAAAAAAAAGAACCAGTAGATAAAAAACAATTGCAGAAAGATCCGGTATCTAACGATGAAGCTATATTTGAATCTCCCCAAGTGCCACCGGTAAGCGAGACAAAACAGACCCCCGGAGAGGAATATTTTTCGGATGAATTATTCCCGGTTGGCGAAGAACCGGAAGCAGAGAATGTATTTGAAGAAAAAGCGGATCCGGAAGAGTCATCTCAAAGGTTAGAAAAATCAGAGGATCAGAGTTATGTTGTCTCCCCGGTATCCGAACCGGAAGCACCGTTAACCAATGAGGAAACTGCGGAAAGTGAATATCCTTTAGCGGAAAAAAAGGCGGGAAGTCAACCTCTCTTTGCTTACGAACAAGATGACAAACAAGAAGGAATGAATTATAAACCTATTTTTATTGGGGGGGGTATTGTAGTAGCCGTCATTGCTATATTTTTCATTGTTTCCAATTTATTCTTTGGAGAAGGTGAAGAAAAGCCGGCGGAGCAAAAAGTTGAATCAGCAGAAGAAAAATTAAAGAGTGAGCAGGAGGAGAGAAAACAAAACTTTCTGGCAGATATAAATCGCAATACAAGTCATAATCTCAAAAGTATCTATCTTCTTGCCAGTCTCGATCAGCCAAAAGTAAAATATTCAAGTATTCTATTGTTCGGCAATTCCCTGGATTTAGAGGTATTTGTTCCGGATCGCGGGGTGTTGGCAAAATACAATTTAAAGGTAAAAGATGACCAAAATATTGAAAATTATACTATCGAGACGGTAGATCAACGCCCAGGAAGCAAGGGTGGGCTATTTGCACTGTATGATATCAATCTAAAGAAAATGGCTGTCTCATCTTCCCGGGCTTCTTCCAGTCCAGTAAGGGTGACGCCAGATAACTGGCAGGAAACCGTAGTACAAAAGTCAGGGATGACTGTGAATTCTCAACGAACAATTTCAAGCCGCCAGGAAAATCTATTTCGTGTGAGCCGTATAGAATATGATCTCAGAGGTTCCATACAAAACAGCCTATCTCTAATAAATCAGCTGGCAAACACCAATCTGAATATAGCTGTTCACAAGCTTATCCTGCTGCCAACTGATCAACGCAATATGTCTACATCTTCCTATATGCTCAAATTGATAATTGATTTTTATTTATAGTTTGAATGTTCAAATGATGTATTAATGCGCATATTATCGGGTCAATTTAAGGGCAAATACCTCTCAGCCGGTCAGGATTTATCGATTCGGCCGACTACAAGTAGAATCAAAGAAATTATCTTTTCGGTTCTGGGTGATTATTTTAAAGATAGATGGGTCCTTGATCTTTTTAGTGGTAGCGGAAGCCTTGGTTTTGAAGCAATTAGCCGGGGAGCAAGAGGAGTTGTTTTTGTTGAAAAAGCACAATCCTCTATTAATATTATTAAACTAAATCTAAATAAATTGTCCGTTAGTTCTGATAAGGTGAAAATCGTAAGAGCCGATGTCCTTGATTATGTCAGGCGAGGGGAAAACTCATATCAACTTATTCTGGCCGACCCGCCTTTTAAATATCCAGAAATGGAATGCCTGGTGGATGATATTTGTCAAAACAAAATTCTAGACCGGGAGGGAGTATTAATGTTGCATCATGAAATTGACAATCTCATAGAAATAAATACGGATAGATATCAGGTAATGAAACAAAAAAAAATCGGAAGAAGTCTGATATCATTTATTGTGCAGGAGGGAGAAAATGTCTGAAAAAATCGCCATTTATCCGGGCACCTTTGATCCTTTTACAAACGGTCATCTCGATATTACCGAAAGAGCCTCAAAAATATTTGATAGAGTTATCGTAACTATTGCGAAAAACACAAAAAAAGAGCCGCTATTTTCTTTTGAGGAACGCATTACTTTCATATCAGAAGCTTCAAAACATTTACCAAATGTATCCACAGGAAGTTTTGAAGGATTACTTGTGGACTTTGCAGAAAAAGAGCAGGCCGTAGCAATTATCCGTGGACTTCGGGCTATTTCTGATTTTGAGTTTGAGTTTCAGATGGCTCTTATGAACCATCGTCTCAACAATGATATAACAACAGTGTTTTTAATGCCTAATGAAAAATATACGTATTTAAATTCGACAATCGTTCGAGAGGTGGCCGAATTTGGAGGTAATGTGGATAAACTTGTTACGCCCCTGGTCGCCCAAAAACTTCATGAAAAATATAAATCACCATAAAGAGAAGGTTAAAATGTCAATTATTGAAAAATTCAGGGAATCAGCCAAAAGAAAAAAAAAGAAAATTGTGTTACCCGAAGGGGAAGAAGAAAGAATAATTAAAGCGGCCGAATATCTATCAGAGAATAAATTGGTAACTCCCATTCTTATCGGGCGCTCGTCAGAGATAATGGAAATATCGGAATCTATGGGTGTTAATCTCGTCGATGTAGAAATACAGGATCCTCAGACTTCATCGATGCTCGAATCATGGGCGGAAGAGTTTTATAACCTTCGTAAACATAAAAATATTACAGAAGAGGAAGCCTTGTCAGCGATCAAAAATCCATTGTTTTTTGGCGCTTTTATGCTAAGAAAAGGAATGGCTGATGGCGCTGTGGCAGGATCGATTAATACAACAGGAAATGTTTTGCGGGCGGGAATTCAGGTAATCGGTCTCGCCGATAATGTATCTGTTGTTTCGAGTTCTTTTATTATGTCTTTAAAACAGGGACGGATATTGACCTTCGCTGACTGTGCGGTAATCCCGGATCCTGATGAAGATCAACTGGCAAGCATAGCTGTGAGCAGTGCAAAAACTCATAGCCTCCTTGTGGAGGAAGAGCCCCGGATCGCCATGCTGTCTTTTTCAACTAAAGGAAGCGCAAAACACGATAATATTGATAAGATCCTACAAGCCATCTCTCTTGTCTCGGAGAAAGATCCCAATCTTATCATAGATGGTGAATTGCAATTCGATGCAGCTTTTCTGGAATCCGTTGGCAACAAAAAGGCACCGGGGAGTCCTGTAGCAGGAAAAGCAAATGTTTTCATTTTTCCGGATTTAAATGCCGGAAATATTGGTTATAAAATTGCACAAAGGATAGGTGAAGCCGAAGCCATTGGACCGATCATACAGGGCTTGAAGCATCCTTTTAACGATCTGTCACGTGGCTGCAGTATCGAAGATATTATCAATGTATCCTGCATCTGTGCAATTATATCTTAAATATTACCTATCCAGATATAGTTGTATTAAGATTCGGGAGTTTTGTAAATTAGACCTCTGAAATTGATTTGGAGTATTATAATGCCGACCTATGAATATTTTTGTACTGCTTGTGATTGCAAATTTGAGGAATTTCAAAGCATAGCATCAGAACCCATACAGATATGTCCAAAATGCAAGGAGAAAAGTGTACAAAGAAAGATATCGGGTGGTACCGGGTTAATTTTTAAAGGATCCGGGTTTTATATTACTGATTACAAGAACAAGAAAAGTAGTGCGAGCACTAGTCATTCCCACGACAAACAGGATAAGAAATCCGGATCCTCCAAAGAAACCAAAAGCAAAGTTTCATAAAAAAGTAAAAAAAATATACGTTTTTTCTTTCCCTTTGTGAACGATTGCACTATATTGTAATATTTTGCGTTATATATATTAGAATAATTCTCACCTCAAATTTTTAGAAAGGAGTTCACCATGACTCAATTGAAGGACAAAATCGCCTCGATCTTACCCCAATGGCGTGAGCGAGTTACAAAATTGGTGAAGGAGTATGGAGATACTGAAGTAAATACGGTTAAAATCAGTCAGTTTTTCACCGGGATGAGAGGCATCAAATGCCTGACAACAGACATCTCCTATCTTGATCCATTTGAAGGAATACGCTTCAGGGGATACACAATTCCGGAGACATTAGAAAAACTTCCCAAAGCACCCGGTGCAGAAATGCCTTATGCTGAAGGACACCTTTATTTGTTGCTTACCGGAGAGATTCCAACAGACGATCAGGTCCAGGAGGTTATAAAAGATCTGCAAACAAGAGGAGAAGTACCAAAATATGTATGGGATACGTTAAGGGCTCTACCAAAGGATACACATCCAATGACGATGTTCTCCATCGCGATTATGGCCCTTCAAAAGGATTCGGTATTTGTAAAAAAGTATAATGAAGGTATGGGTAAATTTGATTACTGGGATCCTATGTATGAAGATTCTATGAATTTACTGGCAAAACTGAATACCATTGCAGCATATATTTATCGATATAAATATAAAGATGATTCACCGATTGAACCTGATTTTTCCCTTGATTATGGAAAAAATTATGCACATATGATGGGTATCGATTCGCCTTACGATGAGTTATCCCGCCTGTATTTTATTTTACATAGTGATCATGAAAGCGGAAACGTGAGTGCCCATACAACCCATCTGGTAGCCTCAACCCTCTCCGACGCTTATTATTCTCTTTCAGCTGGTCTGAATGGATTAGCGGGGCCATTGCACGGTCTTGCCAATCAAGAAGTTCTGCGCTGGATCCAGGAGATGATGACAAAGGTAGGGGATAATCCGACAAAGGAAGATATGCATAAATTTGTCTGGGATACATTAAATTCGGGTCAGGTAGTACCAGGCTACGGACATGCAGTCTTAAGAAAAACGGATCCTCGCTATACGGCTCAGCGCGAATTCGCACTGAAACACTTGCCCGACGATCCAATTTTTAAAGTTGTAAGTCTGCTCTATGATGTGGTCCCACCGGTTTTAAGGGAGCAGGGCAAAGCTAAAAATCCATGGCCGAATGTGGATGCCCATTCAGGGGTGATTCAATGGCATTATGGTATAAAAGAATATGATTTCTATACAGTTCAATTTGGGGTTGGCCGTGCCTTTGGTGTTTTACCGAATATCGTTTGGGATCGTGCATTAGGTCAGGCACTTGAAAGACCAAAATCGCTAACATTAGATATGCTTGAAGAAATTGCCGGAATAAAATAAGAAAAGAAATGTACGTAAAAAAAAGGCGTTCCCTGCAAGGAACGCCTTTTTGATTGTTACAGATCATATCTATCCCACAGAAAAATTTTCCTGAGATCGATATTGCAATAAATAGAGTTGATAATACAATCCTCTTTTTTCGAGTAACTCTTCATGGGTACCCATTTCCCTAATCGTTCCCCTGTGCATAACAATAATCTTGTTAACGTGTTTTATAGTAGATAAACGGTGAGCAATAATAAGTGATGTCCGGTTTGACATAAGAGTCTCCAGGGCCCCCTGTATTAGCAATTCTGATTCTGTATCAACACTTGAAGTGGCTTCATCCAGTACTAAGATTCGAGGATTTACAACAAGTGCCCTGGCAAATGAAATTAATTGTTTTTGTCCCATGGACAGTGTAGACCCACGTTCCTTAACCGCTGTATCATATTTTTGGGGAAGACTTTCAATAAAATCATGTGCATTGACCTGCTTTGCAGCCCATTTGACCGTCTCAATCGAGATATGCTCATTACCAAGCCGTATATTGTCAGCAACGGAGCCTGAGAAGAGGAAGACATCCTGTAAAACAACAGCAATCTGGCTGCGAAGAGCATTAAGATCCCAGTTTTTGACAGATATGTCGTCAACAAGAATGTCTCCCCTTTGAAAGTTATACTGGCGGGTAAGTATATTAATCAGGCTTGTTTTTCCAGCTCCTGTATGTCCAACGATTGCAATACTCTCCCCCGGATCAAGTTCGAAAGATATATTTTTTAAAATATATTCAGGTTCATCATAAGCAAAACTAACAGATTGAAAGGTAATCTTGCCTGATATATTATCCACCTTTTCGGGTGTGTGTGATGTTATAATCGAAACAGGAGTATCGAGTAAATTAAAAATGCGCTCAGACGAAGCCATGGCCTGTTGAAGTATATTGTATTTTTCCGATAGATCGCTGATTGGCCGAAAGAACATCTGGGCATATTGTATAAAGGCAACTAATGCGCCAAAGGTGGTAAGACCCTCCAGTTTGAAGATACCGCCACGCCAGATGACCAGAGCAATAGCAAATGCACTAACCAGTTCAACGGCAGGATAAAAGAGGGCGAAGTAAAAAACCGTCTTAATATGAGCCCGGGTATGTTCAAAATTTATCTCTGAAAAAGTTTTAAAATTTTTGTCTGTTCTGTTAAATACCTGAACAATTTGCATACCGGTAATATTTTCCTGTATGTATGTGTTGATCTGTGCAACCCATTTTCGAATGCGTCTGAAGGCATTACGAACCCGGACCCGAAACAAAATTGTGATTAGAAATAATACGGGTATTACGGTAAGAACCCAAAGGGCCAGGCTGGCATCCATATAAAACAAGGCGATCATAATACCTAAAAGGAGAAATATATCACCAAAAATAGAAACAATACCCTGGGTAAACATCTGATTTAATGCTTCAACATCTGAAGTGACCCGGGTCATTAAACGTCCAACAGGATTTTTATCAAAGAATGAAAGGGATAGATTGTGTATGTGACGAAATATCTTTGACCGAACATCAAACATCAATTTTTGTCCGAAAAACTGTGTCACATAGATCTGAGCATACTGGGTGATAAAAATAAATACAAGGACAAAGAAATAAATAACAAGGATAAGATAAAGTCCTGAAAGTTCCTTGTTTGCAATATATTTATCAATCGCCAGTTTGGTAAGATAAGGGCCTGCCAATTGTAATAGGGAGGCAAGAAGGGTTAATAAAACTCCCCCCAAAATAAGACCTTTATAGGGAGTAGCATAAGCGAGTAAACGCTTCATCAATCCGGCGTCATACGCCTTTCCTGTAATTTCATCATCATGCATACAGAGGATTTCTCACTAAATGTATTTTAGATTTTCGGGAATCAAACAAATTACTTTACAGATTTTTATAAATTAATCTTATCCTTATTCATCCTTTGATAAATGGAGAATATTACGTCGATAACTTTCTGCACATCATCCTCTTTGTTAATCCTGCCAAATGAAAATCTTAATGAATTATTTACATGCTTTGCATCAAAGCCCATCGCTTTAAGCACATGAGAGGATTTGTTTGATCCGGAACTACAGGCAGAACCCGTTGAAGCCGCTATCCCTTGTTGATCCAGATTAATCAATAGGGAATCACCGGAAATAAACGGAAAATAAACGTTGGAATGACTACAAACACGGTTCGATTTCTCACCGATTATAATAATACCCGGGATTGTTTTTTTTAATTTCTGCTCAAATTGATCTCTTATTAAGGCAATCTGGTTTATCATTTCTATATTATCTTCCAATTGCTCTACGGCATTAGCAAATCCAACAATTGCTGGTAAATTTTCTGTGCCCGGGCGACGATTGGTTTCCTGTGAACCACCAAATAAGATACTTTCTATCGGGGCTGATTGGCGGACAAACAAGGCGCCCGTACCTTTTGGGCCGTAAATCTTATGGGCTGAAACGGTTATTAAATCAGGTCGAAATTCTGATGTGGATATATTCGTTTTACCGAAAGCCTGAACGGCATCACAATGAAAAAGAATCGAACGCTTTGCAAGTAATTCACCGACTTTAGGTATAGGTAAGATACAACCCGTTTCATTATTTACAACCATTAAAGAAACAAGAATTGTATCATCCCTGATCAGTAATTCCAATTGTTTTAAGTCGGGTTGACCGTTATAGTCTACATCCAGATATGAAACCTCGTATCCCAGGGTTTCAAGATAGTGAAACACGTTGATTACGGACGGATGTTCAGTCTTGGAGGTGATGAGATGATTACCACGATGGGTGTTTGCCTTAACAGCGCCAAGAATAGCAAGATTATTTGCCTCTGTTCCACCGGATGTAAAAATAACCTCGCCTGGTTTAGCATGAATTGAATCTGCCAGCGTTTTTCTGGCCTTTTCAAGCAAAACTTTGCCCTGCTGGCCAGGCGAATGGAGACTTGATGGATTCGCAAAATGCCGGATAGCAGTTTCATGCATTATTTGACTAACGACAGGATCTATGGGTGTTGTTGCAGCATGGTCCAGATATATCATATTCATAAAACATTTAATCGAGTGAATAATTGAAAAATTTCGACAAAGTAAAAAATGTAAATTAGATTATCAAATATAACATTAAACGAAACAGATTTCATTTTTATATAGTCCTTAAAGAATGATTATTTCATTTTATAAAATTAAAGATTGGCGACGAAAGAGTTTTCACTAAACATTTGTCCAAATTTTTATTATATTGCCCGATCAACTTAAAAATTCGAGTATTAAGTGAGATGAAGATATCTCTGGAGAATTCTTGATGGACGTACAGCGGGGGCAGTGGAGTTCAAAGATTGGTTTTATTTTTGCCGCAGCGGGTTCAGCTATCGGACTTGGTAATATTTGGCGATTTCCATATGTGGTAGGCGAAAATGGTGGTGCAGCTTTTGTCTTAATGTATATCATATTTGTAATCATTATAGGATTACCCTATATGCTTGCTGAGTTAGCCCTGGGACGGCGGGCTCAAAAAAATCCTGTTGGAGCAATAGAGACAATCAGGCCTGGATCATCATGGAAATGGGTTGGTTTATTGGGTGTTATTACCGGGATAGGTATCCTCTCCTTTTATGGCGTGATTGCCGGTTGGACCTTCGGTTATATTTTTAAAATGGCCAGTGGGTCGGTGGGTGATTTTTCAGAATTCGTCTCAAATCCATTAATGGTATTATTGCTGTTTGCATTTTTTATGCTCCTGACGACATTCATTGTGTATGGAGGCGTTGAGGCGGGTATAGAACGCTGGTCGAAAATATTGATGCCTGTTCTCTTTTTTCTGTTGATTGGATTAATCATATACTCGATTACCCTTGAGGGAGCCGGGCGGGGGCTTTCTTTCTATCTGCAACCGGATATCTCAAAAATAACCGGTAAAACGATGCTCGCGGCCCTGGGACAAGCCTTTTTCTCTCTGAGTTTGGGAATGGGTTTGATGATCACGTATGGTAGTTATGTTTCAAAAAAAGATAATATGGTTAGTTCAGCCTTCTACATAGGACTATTTGATACCGCGATCGCCATCATGGCGGGATTAATTATTTTTCCGGCCCTCTTCGCAATGGGTGAAAGTCCTTCGGCTGGCCCCTCTCTTGTCTTTGTTGTGCTTCCGAAGTTGTTTCTGCAGATGCCGGGCGGATTAGTTGTCGGAGCATTTTTCTTTATTTTATTGACCGTAGCTGCTCTTACTTCAACCATATCACTCCTTGAGGTACCGGTTGCCTATCTTGTGGATGAGAAAAAAGTCGAGCGCAAAAAAATTGTCTGGGCTGTCGCTGCTTTTACCTTTCTGGTAGGTTTACCATCAGCTCTTTCACAGGGAGCGTCTGAATTCTTTACAAATTTTGGACTATTGCCGGAAAGATTGACATCTATAGATTTCTTAAGTCAGATGAGTTTTATTTTCGGCGATTTTTCCCTCGCATTTGGTGCATTACTCATGTCAATTTTTGTCGGTTGGATATGGGGAGCCGAAAAAGCAGCGGATGAACTGGAAGTTGAATCAAAGTTCTTTAGAAAAACCAGGCCGGTCTGGATATTTTTGATTCGCTATTTCATACCTTTTGTTGTGTTTTTGATATTACTGAATTTGTTCGGAATTTTTGAATGAGACTGAGACAGCTATAATGAAGATGACAAATCGAATTCTCATCTATCCAATCTGGATATGCCAGGCTTATCTGATTTAAAAGAAGGACTTATTTCAATGGGATTTTTTGATTATCTGTTGTACTGGACAAGAGAATTGGATTTGATATTCTGGGGCCTGCCAATGATTGCCCTGCTTTTATCAACCGGAATTTTTCTTACCATACGCACGCGGGGAATTCAATTCACCCATTTTTGGGTGTCCATAAAACTTATTTTTTCAAAAGAAGCACGCTCTGAAAAAGGAAAAGGTGATATCTCACCTTTTGCGGCTTTAATGACTGCCTTAGCAGCCACTGTTGGAAATGGTAATATTGCAGGGGTGGCCACCGCCATTGCCATAGGAGGGCCGGGAGCTCCCGTTTATATGTGGATTGCGGGCATATTCGGGATGGCTACTAAGTATGCAGAGGGATTTCTCGGTGTTGAGTATCGCGAAGTTGCACCAAACGGTACCATGGCTGGCGGACCCATGTACTATGTTAAAAACGGATTGAAAAACAAGAAAATTGGTAAATGGTTGGGAGGAGCCTTTGCCCTTTTTGGGGCTATCGCCTGTCTTATCGGGACGGGGAATATGGCGCAGTCAAATTCGATGACCGCATCCCTAGCCAATACATTTAACCAGGCTTTTCATGGTGGTGTCTCCGGCGAGCAGGCGCCTGCCATTTACTATTTCGTAATAGGATTGGTTATTGCTGTATTGGTAGGGATGGTGATCATCGGTGGAATCAAAAAGATTGGGCGTGTCTCCGAAAAATTAGTACCTTCCATGATCGTTTTTTACCTCTTTTTTGCTCTGATTGTCATTATTGCAAATTTCTCTCACATTCCTGAAGCATTTGCAGTTATATTTAAATCGGCCTTCGGACTTCAGCCCCTACTTGGGGCATCTGTGGGGCTGGCTATACAAAACGGCGTGAGCCGGGGATTGCTCTCCAACGAAGCCGGATTAGGTTCTGCAGCTATTGCCCAGGGCGCCTCAACTTCCGAAGAACCAACAAAAAATGGATTAATTGCCATGACCGGCGTATTTATTGATACAATCCTGGTTAATTCCATGACAACTCTTACGATTGTCCTGACAGGGGCATATATGCAGACACAGGCCTGGCAGGGAATGGGAGCTGCGAATAATATCACCAGTATATTGGTTACACAAAAAGCATTTAATTCTGTGATTCCATTCGGATTGGGGGGAACCATTATCGCGATTGCGTCGTTTGTATTCGGATATACGACGTTAATTGGGTGGTCTTACTATGGCGAAAAGTGTATCGAATATTTTGGTGGAAATAAAGTAATCATGCCCTATCGTTATGTCTTTATAGCTTTTTTGTTTTTTGGTGCTATTCTTACACCGATCGCCGGAGAGAGTTTCGATTATCTGAATATTGTATGGCATATAGGAAATATCGGTAATGCATTAATGGCTTTTCCCAATCTGGTCGGTCTGTTGTTTTTGGCTGGTCTTGTGGCGCGCATTACCCGTGAAAGACTTGATAAATATTAAAGGGAAGAAAATGGTAAAATCAATGCCTTTTTTTTTAAATATTTTAATTTGTTCTTGATTTAAAAACGATTTATTATTAAAAAAGCGGGAGGCTTAATCCCGCTTTTTTTTATTGGAGGTAATATGCAAATCGGAATTGTTGGCTTACCATTTTCCGGCAAATCAACGTTATTTGAAACATTAATGGCACATAAATCACATGAATCTGCCGGAAAGTATAAAAGTGAAGCAGAACGAGGTGTTGTTCAGGTGCCGGATAGCAGGTTGAATAAACTTACAGCGATGTTTAACCCTGTAAAAGAAGTTCCGGCTACGATCGAATATATAAAAGTGCCGGGTCTGGAAAAGGATGGACATCATGGATCGGGTTTACCTAATCAGTTTTTATCAAACATGAAAACAGTTGATCTTATCCTTGTCATGATCCGTGCTTTTGAAAACGATATTTATCCTCATCCTGTGGGAAGCGTAAATCCGCAACGGGACATTACTTTTATCAAAAGTGAATTCTTACTCAATGATCTCTCCATAGTTGAAAACAGGGTTGAAAAGCTTGAAAAACTGGTGATGAAAACCCAAAACGAGAAAGATAAGAAAGAATTGGGCGTATTAAAAAAATGCCAGGCTATGCTAGAAGAAGAGCAACCCATAAGGGAATTGGAACTTTCTGATGACGAACAGCTCATTATCAAGGGATTTCAATTTTTGAGTGCCAAGCCATTGCTTTTTGTATTAAATATTGAAGAAAGCGACATCGATAAAAGTAATACATCGATTAAGGAGCTCCAAAGTTTTGTAGATCCAAAATGCGCAATCATTGCGTTGAGTGCTGAAATTGAAAAGGAAATCTCTCAACTAGACGATGAAGATGCGGCTGAATTTCTTGCAGACCTGAAGATTGCAGAACCGGCAACAAAGAAATTGATCAAAGAATCATATGATTTGCTTGGTCTTATATCCTTTTTTACGGTTGGGGAAGATGAATGCCGGGCATGGACAATTCGTACAAAAACCAGGGCACAGAAAGCAGCTGGAACCATTCATACGGATATGGAGAAAGGATTTATCAGGGCAGAAGTAACTGGTTATGATAAATTGATTAAAGAAGGAAGTCTCAATGCCTGTAAGGAGAAGGGCCTTCTTAGACTTGAGGGTAAGGAATATATTGTTCAGGATGGTGATATCATATCAGTTCTCTTTAATGTCTAACCTTCTGAGATCTCATAAAAGATCCAGTAGTTCGGGTAACACTTCAATAAGATCAGAGGGTAAGAGAGAAGTGGCCCCGTAAACGTCCAATAATATGTCTGCCGCTTCCCCATGAATATAGTTTCCAGTGATCGAAGAGGTCGCAGGATCAAGTCCCCTGGCCATAAAACCACCAATAATACCTGCCAGGACATCCCCACTTCCCCCCTTGGCCAGACCGGGATTACCCGTCGGATTAATAAAAATTTTGCCATCGGGGGTGCCGACCATTGAGGGAGCTCCCTTTAAATTTACAAGGAAGTTTTTATCGGTAAGGTATTCTTTCAGGCATTGCCAGGGTTGGTTTTGCAGATCCGTTTTCTTGAAAGAGGTAAGCCTGAGAAATTCTCCATGATGGGGCGTTAATACAACTTTTTCACTCAATTTCAGGGTTAACAGCGGGTCTGTGGCAAGAGCAAAAAGCGCATCTGCATCAACAAGCGTGGGTTTATTATGTTTTTTACAAAAATCTACACTTTTGTTGAGAACAAAGAGGGATTCCTTTTCTCTTCCGCAACCCGGACCAATAATTACAGCATCCGCCCACTGAATGCGCTCCTCTATTTGAGGCAGAGCACTTTCCGCAATCATTCCCTTATTTGTTTCCGGCAACGGAATCGTAAGACCCTCTGTAACCTTCACCTCGAGAATTGGATTCAAACCTTTTGGAATACCTAAATTTACTAAGCCTACACCGGTGCGGAGCGCAGCATTCGCCACTAATGAGGCAGCTCCGGTCATTCCGGGTGATCCGGCGAGGATAAACAATTTGCCGGCAGAATATTTATGATCATCTTCGGCTAACTGAGGAAAGGATAAATCTGAATACTCAATAAGGTTCAGAGTCAATTCCGGATCATCCTTAAGGTACGCCGGTATACTGATATCGGCAATTTCCAGCTTACCGACCCTTTTTTTAGCGGGATAGAACAAATGAGCCCGTTTTGGCAGAGCCATCGTTATGGTTAAATCCGCTGCAATGGTGCTGCCGGCTATGGCAGAAAAGTCGCCGTTAAGGCCACTGGGAATGTCGATGGAAATGACCGGCACCGGCAGCTGATTAATATGATCAATCACTTCTTCAATCAACCCCATGGCGCTTCCCTTAAGGCCTGTTCCCAACAAGGCATCAATGATCAATACCGGTGAATCTTCACAGGGCAATTGATTTGAAGAGGTTATGATCGTGACAGGAATTTTATAGTTTTTACAGATTTGATAGTTAATCCTCGCATCGCCTTTTAATTCCTCCGGATCTCCGATAGTGCAAATGTGCGTATCATATCCGTTGTTAAACAGATGTCTGGCAATCACATAACCATCACCACCATTATTGCCTTTTCCACAAAAAACGTTAATAGAGCCATCCAGATTATGATTGACAAGAAAATCGCAGATGTACTCATAGGAATGTCGCCCGGCATTTTCCATCAAAATAATACCAGGGACATTTAGCGTACGGATGGTGTGTTCATCCATTTGGCGCATTTGTTCATTTGACAAGACTTTTATCATGATTAAAAGGGATCTCCCTCAATAGTGACGAAAGCAATAGCGTTATCATCGGTATGGGATAAAGACAACAATACATTTCGGCCGGCAATTAATCCGGCTGTTTGGCCATAGAATTTAAAGTGTGGCTTACCAAGGTCATCGTTGTAAACTTCAATTTCTTTCCACTGTAGCCCGCTTCTTAATCCTGTACCGAGAGCCTTTAGCAAGGCTTCCTTTGCAGCAAAGCGGGCGGCGAGAGAAGTATGCCGGCGTACTTTATTCAGACAGTATTCAATTTCGGTCTGTGTAAAGACCTTTTGAAGAAATCTCATATTATGCTTTTCTTCAATATTCCGAATTCTGCTCACATCGCAAATATCAACACCGATAGAAATTACAGTCATATCAGATTCAGATTTAATTGGATATTTACTTACTAAATTATAAAATATTATATCACGCCGAGACGCAAAATCACAAAGACGATTAAATTCACTCTAATAGGAACTGAATAGCCCACAAAATTTACGAATAAGATTCTCAGATATTCAGATATAAATGTCGCTATTTAATGAATATCAAAATGAAATCTGCAATTATATGAAAAGTAGAATCTGCTTTTACTTATACTTTATACCTAATACCATTTTTTCCCTGCATCTCTTTGAGAGATAATTTAAATTGGTTTATTATTCAAGATATTTAAGCCATTCGGATATCTGGTCGAGAAAGAACATTAAAGAATTTGTTCTTGACAAAAGTGATTGAAAATATTTAACTTAATATTTAACAAATAAATACTTATTATTAAAATTATACGAAATCAAAAATCATGATTCAAGTTTACTAATCAAAACATATAGTGATATACTGTGAAGCAAAACGATTCCGAATTAATCAATAAAGCCAAAAATGGCGATGCGAAGGCTTACGAGGGTTTATTAAAGAAATATAAAAACTCCGTTTATAATCTGGTTTATCGCATGGTACGGGACATTCAGGAAGCCGAAGATCTGACTCAGGAAGCTTTTATAAAGGCCTTTAATTCGCTTGCTTCATTCAATGAGGAATACGCTTTTTCTACCTGGCTGTATAAAATTGCCACAAATAATTGTATTGATTTCTTCAGAAAACGAAAACTGCAAACCTACTCTCTTGACAAACCCATTCAGTATAAAGATTCTGAGATCCAACATGAAATTCCTGACCCGGATCTAAATCCGGAAAAATCCATTCTCGCCAGAGAGCGGAGTAACATGATACAGAAAGCTATCAAAACTCTGCCGAAAAAATATTACACAGCTATTGTTTTAAGGCATAATGATGAGAAATCTTATGAAGAGATTGCCGAAATTCTTGATCTTCCTCTCGGAACAGTAAAAGCACGTATATTCAGAGCCCGTGAAATGCTTAATAAAGCACTAAAGGAAAGATTATCTTAAACTTAGGCAAATCATTTATTCGAAAGTAATAATACCTTCTATTCACTCACTTCAGAGCCGGCATTGCCATCTCCGCAGAGGTGTTATCACTGGTTGTTGAAATATCAATCTGAACAGCCTGAACTTTTTTCATCGATTCCTTTTTCCCCAGATAAATTAAAAAGTTTTCATCCGGTACATTTAAAGTGTATAACCCACCAGGCAGGTATGAATTTTTCAGATGTGGATTATAATCTTTCAAAGCGACAATGCGCATGTTAAATAATTGGGCGATTTCCTCTATGGACATTTTGTTTTTGGTAACTTTAAACTCAATTTGAACTGTCGGGAGGGTATCAAAATAGTCATCATCCTTAAATTTAAAGCCAAATATTTCGGGTTGGGAAAGAATTATTTTTGTTGCCAGAACTTTAAAATAATAACGTTCGGTTTCTTCCGGAAGAGAGAGATCAATTAAATTTTTAGATTTCTGATCTCTAACACTACGGTGGATACGACCCGGCCCTCCGTTATAACCAGCCATAACAAGAGGCCAGCTTTCAAATTTTCGATACAAATCACTTAAAAAACGAATCGCAGCCCGGGTAGATTTTTCAGGGTCACTACGTTCATCAATATAGCGATCGATTTTAAGTTTATATAAGCGACCGGTATGATACATGAATTGCCACAGGCCGACAGCCTTTGAACGAGAGCGGATTTTTGGTAATAGAGCACTTTCATGAACAGCTAGATATTTTAAATCATCCGGCATTCCTGATTCTTTAAGATGTCTTTCGATTAATGGCAAATATTTTTGGGTTCTTTTAAAATATAGTTGCAACTGACCTTGATTTCCTAAAAGGCTGTAGAATTCCCGCTCGACGCGTTCACGAATAAAACGATTATCCATATCAATGGTATCACCACAGAATAGTAAAGGGCGGGGAATTTTTTGAGCATTGACGAAACTCTGTCCCAGTCTTGTTTCCAGATCGGTAATTTTTACCTTTAATTGCTCGAACTCAGATTGAACTCTTCCCTGTTTTTCCTGCAGATCTATTCTTTCCCAGGAAAAACGGATCTCCTGAAATAGCAATACCAGGATAAACACAGCAAAAAGCATTATGATCAAAGGCGGTCTCTTAAAATTCATTCTTAATCCTATTGATATTTAGGTTAATGCAATTCTTATAATTGGCACATATAAAGGTTCACTGTTACATTAATTGTACGGCTATATTCATACTGTCAATTCAAATCAGATGTGACTCGACCCATTACACTAATAATATGAGCAATCTTTCAAATTGATAATGTGCTTAAAATCAATTACTTTTAAAATATTTCAGATAATAAAATATAACAAAATAACCGATAATTTATTTCCCGATTGATTTATTTTTTTCTTTCAGGTATTGATATGCATTTTTTAATAGCCTCGACAAACAAATATAAAACTAAAGAAATCGAAAAAATATTTAATTTCTCTAATTGCACATTTTCCTCACTGGCAGCCTATGATGAAGTACCAATCGCCATCGAAAACGGGAAGACTTTTTTAGAAAATGCCGCGACAAAAGCAAAGCATTATTATAAGTATATCAAAAAACCAGTCATTGCAGATGATTCGGGCCTGGTGGTGCCTGCTTTAAATGGAGCTCCCGGTATCCATTCAGCCAGATATGCAGGGGAGGAATCCGACTACAACAAAAATAATTCTATGTTATTAGAGCATATGGCCGAGTTGCGTGAACAGGATAGATATGCTTTCTTTATTTGTGTGGTTGTCTTTTATAATGGCATAAGCCTGATATCTGCAGAGGGAAGGGTGGATGGATTGATAATCGACCGGCCGAGGGGGGATAAAGGATTTGGCTACGATCCTTTATTTTTATATCCACCGAAAGGTAAAACCTTCGCTGAATTATCGGCGAATGAAAAAAATAAAATAAGCCATCGATATAGAGCATTAAAGCAATTAAAGAAAAAATTAGATACAATCATATTGAATAATTCTTGACAGTATGTAATTATGGTTTTAAATTTAAAGGCTCAATAATTTTTAATTAAATTATTGGGGTGCGGGGCGTAGCGCAGTCTGGTTAGCGCACCTGCCTTGGGAGCAGGGGGTCGGAGGTTCAAATCCTCTCGCCCCGACATGGTTGCGCCCTTAGCTCAGCTGGATAGAGCAACTGCCTTCTAAGCAGTAGGTCGGAGGTTCGAATCCTCCAGGGCGTACAAGGAATATATGGTGGGTGTAGCTCAGTTGGTTAGAGCGCCTGGTTGTGGCCCAGGAGGTCGTGGGTTCAATTCCCATCACTCACCCCAGAAAGCAATTGTAAATTTTAAATAAATAAGTATGAATATTTTCATTTAAAATTTATAATTCATAATTTAAAAATTGTACATGTTCCCATCGTCTAGTGGCCTAGGACTCCGGCCTTTCACGCCGGCAACAGGGGTTCGAGTCCCCTTGGGAGCACCAGGTTCATCCTTGCAAAAGCCGGAATAGTCGCATATATGTTGACTTTCCGGCTTCTTTTTTTATACTTATGGTTTCTTCCTAACTCAATCTTATGAATAAAATTTTGGATAAACTGTCTCATCAAGTCTTTATTCAAGTCATCTAATAAACTTTCAAATTGATTTATATATTCTCTAACAATAGTCTGATCAAGTTCTGATTCGGCAATCCTGATCGCTTCTGAGATCAGATTATTATTTTCAAGATATTCGCTGAATTCAAACTTTTCTTTTTCAAGGCGTGTGATTCTATCCTCAATTATATCAGAGGAAACTGTGCCACGTTCAAACAAACTCATTAAACGGCCTATCTGGATGTCTATTTCTTTAATCTGGCTTTCAATTCGCGAATTGTCTTTCTGAGACACTGATATTTCTTGTCTATATGCTTTCCTGGTTTCTTCGATAATATTTTCAAAATGTATTTTTGATAATAGGATATCTTTTACAAATCGAATTGATTGTTGATCAATGTAGCCGGCCTTAATATTATTATTGTTACAATCAGTAATATGTTTTCTCTTATGAATACAAGTATAGAATCCACTATCTCCAACCATTGGTCCTTTGCATATACCACATTTCAGTATCCCTGTTAAGAGATATTTCCTTGCCTGTGGATTATGGGATTTCCTTTTAATTATTTGGGCTTTAATTGTCTCTGCTTGTTCTTCAGAAATTGCTGGCTTATGGCAATTCTTTGTAACTTCCCATTCATCTTCTGGTCTAAATTTTTTGCCCCCTATATATTTTCCTTCAATCTTTTTGTTGTGGCGATTATAAACAAGATGACCACAATAGACCAGAATGTTGTTTTCAATTGAATTACATGTAGATGCCTGCCAGTATGGATTTCCCGATGGGCTTTTAATCTTTCTTTGTTTAAAATCTAATATAATAGATGATCTACTTTCTCCCTCTGAACGACGGAATAAGTACTCCTTAACAATTGGGAAATTTTGTGGATGGGGCTCGAGTGTTGATTTGGTAATTTCTTCTTTATCAGCATTTATACCTATTTTATGCTTCTTTAATCGATATCCAAATGGAGCAGGTCCCCCTGCTCGATAACCCGACCTAATATTTTGTTTTTGTCCCCTTATAGAGCCGGCTCTACAAAAATCACTAAGAAGCTGATCAAAAGTCTCTAAAATTCCTTCTACGACATTATCTAATGCTTCTTCACCTGTTTTAGGAATCTTTAAAAACTCGATCTCAATTCCATGTTTTCTAAAAAATGCTTTGGTGGTTTGTGCCTTTAGTCTGTTTCGAGACAACCGAGCCGTGTCATAAAACCATATTTTATTCCACTTTCGGTCTTTTATTTTTGCCTCTGAGAGTATATCGCGGAAATCTGGATCTTCCAAAAAATCAGAATGTTTTTTCCTCGGAAATTCGAGTACCTTAAAAATTCTTTCATTGCGCTTTAACAATTCAGATTTAATTTCTGTGATCTGGGATTTGCATGAGACATCGTGCCTGTCAGCGGAAGAACGGGCTATAATAATACTTGTTATCATTTCTTCTCACAGATTATGAATTATTTAATTGATGTTTAACCAAGAGATCGAGAAAATCTGTTAACAATTTCCGATTTACTAAATTCAACTCATTGAAAGTTTCTACTAAATATTGATGGTCTGGTATTAAGTAACCATTCAATTGATCTTGGTCATCAATCCCTTCCATTGCTGCTTCCAATGCTTTGTTTAATTGTGATAATGAAAGCTTATATACGTTACCAAGTTCTTTCAGCATCGGGATAGATGGAAACTTCCTAAGTCCACGTTCAATCTGGGATAAATACGAGTTTGAAATACCGATCTTATCTTCAACATCTCTGAGTGTCATAAAATTACTGAGGCGTGCATTCATTAAGTATTTGCCAAAAATTTTATGGGCATTTTTATGGTATGTTTCTCTCATGCTTCCTCCGGATTGATAGTAATATATATTATTTGCATAAATTTTGCAAGTAAATACTTGCAAATGTATTGCTATCCAAATGAAAGTTTACTATATTGATGCATGTTGCTTCTTTGATTAATGCAAGTGGAGAAATAAGTGAAAGTACAACTTAAATCTGAAGTTATTAAAGAATACTTGGCACGTAGAAATTTATCACAAAATGCCTTAGCTCTGAAAGTTGGGACAACCTCAGGATATATGTCGCAATTAATAAGTGCAACACGAAATCCATCAGCCAAAATGAGAATAAAGATCCAAGAGGCTTTAAAAGAATTTGACTTTGAAAAACTATTTATAATTAAAAGTTAATTACTCATTAATATGTATAAAAAAATAACACCAAACGAAGATTTTATATTAAGCCAGGGCTTAAAAATTTTTACAATGATTCTGGCTCATGAATATATAAAAAATATAAATTTGAAAACTGAATATAAACCAATTCCTAACTTCACATTAAGCGTCCAAAGTCACGGTTCGTGTGAAGTATCTAAAAGTGGTTAGAATGGGATTCTTACAAAGCCACAATGCAATCCGAAAGGTGGATGCATGTGAGACCAGTTTCACAGATTGGAAATACCACCAACTAACACCGACTGTGGATAGTGTGTTAGCCCAATAAGCGACGAGCCCTGGCTCCGTAGGCATAGAAATGGGTAAGGATACGGCCGACTCTCTTTGGCCAATAGGGTAATCCTTACCCAAAATGCTCAAAACCCATCACCATAGGCATACAATAAAAGAAAATAAATGTGGTTCTCCTGGTGAATCTATGGGTAAATAATTGAAAAAAGAGCATCAAACTCCGAAATTTTAATTTCCGAGATTAAAAAGACAAGGAGAAAGATGCTCTTAAAAACATTACTGAATAAGATA
>SDBT01002203.1_pt1 | contig 34692 bp, 26 predicted proteins | sample 2277101 | NCBI WGS metagenome assembly SDBT01 (sample SAMN10404973, study PRJNA504765) | marine sediment metagenome | isolation source: marine sediment core GS10_PC15, 103 cmbsf | place: Arctic Ocean: Southern Knipovich Ridge | collected 2010
TTTCAACGTACCACACAGCCTTTGCCATTCTCTCAAGGTAGGTTACATAGCAATCACTGAGTCGCAACCTCCGATCGCCCAGGCAACAAGAAGCGCGGGTCCTCCCCACGCCATCCTCCGCATCGTACCTGTGCAGTCGACACGTGGCCATTGCGCCCGTTGCAGTGACCCTAATCGCCAAGCTCTACTTTATTCGCATTAAATGGGATTTCGATGACAAGCGACCGTTGGCTCCTCAACCCCTTTCCAAAGATCACTGCGTGCAGTAGCTTCAGATTTGGGATCAAAGATACATAAGCCGCGCCGTACACGTTACTCAGGAACTTTAGACTCGTGTCATCGAAGCATGCGAAGCTGATAATAGTATTGCACTGAGTTAGAACTGACTTGCTCACTGTAGCCGTTCTCTGTGCTACTACCAACAGACCAACATCGTATTTTCGCCCCTGAAGGGCTATCTGTGCGATTTTGCCGACAAGTCCGCGAGAATCGTGGTCACCCAAACCCATGGCGCCTGGCTCAGGCATCACGGTGTGCGCCTCCTCGACCACAATCAGAATGCGGGGACATTGATCCGGATTGTCCCTAGCGAAGCGCAAGAGACAAGTGAGATAAATCTCGGTCACATAGAGTGTAGCCTTGGTGTTTGAGATCTCCTCAAGGGCAATAATGCCAACTCTCTGCTCTTTCTCGGTGGATGTTAGGAACGCTTTGATCGACCTCCCTATATCATCTCGGATTGTCTTTGCGTACTCATTCAGTGCTCTCTTCTCTTTCTTAGCTCCGTATTCACCTGTCTCAGCATCAAAGAGTTTGGCGCTCAACTTAGCTGACAAGTCAGGCGATAGCGACAAGTTCACAGGTGACAGGTCAGCGAGCCTACCCACATATTTCGCCGTGAGGTCTATACAGATCACCTTGATATCCTGCTCTACAGCGTGCCGGATCATGTCAAAGGCCAACTCCGTCTTACCCGAACCAGTTACCCCAAGAATTGCCGTATGATGATCCATGTACTTCGAAAATGGGCCTCCAACTTCGATTTGGGTTCCAGGCAAGGTCCCATACACAAAGTCACCAGCATGTCTCAGCTGAATACCGGTGGCAGATTCCTCCACCTCAGCAAAGATCGGAGTATTCATACATGGTAGCCACGGATGTTTGACAAAACCCCTGGCCTCATCACTAGTACCTAACTGCACTGCAATTGCTATCTGATAACCATGCCGGTTAGTTTGAAAAGCCTCTTCCCGCGTAACACCATTTATGATCTGATAATACACCTGATTCTCACCAACTTGACACCAAACTAGCTTTCCCTCCCAGCACGCTTGCACGTCCCAAGTCTCAAAACGGATCTCGGAAATAGTAGACTCCTCTATCACAAAGCCAATAAGCCTCGACGTTGCGCCAGCTCCCAGAGCTTCGGAGATCTCCGACTCGGAAATCGGATCCGCGTTAGCCAACTCGTACAAGTGACCGTCCTCAAGGTCTCTCATCCCGCCCTCACCTGCCTTCACACATAACCCAGTGCCAACCAACTGGTCCCCTTGAAGTTGAGAGTAAAGTGGAATGACGAGACTCTGCGTCCCATCTGCCTGCTGGAAAACCTTTGGCGATAAGTGCGTCCACGCTGCACTTGGGTCAACAGCAACACGCACGATATTTGGCCAATCTGTGCGTATGACATGACCGGCTAGCGTCGCACCGCTCCTAGCCTTGCGTAAGCTGCTGAGTAGCTCCGGTAACCCCAGTGGCCAGATCACGATGAAAAGACCCCAAAAGAGCACTAGAGTGACAGTCCGATCCGACTGCAGCCCATAAAACGCAAAAACGCCAAAAAGGAAGAGTGTCGAGTAAAGCAGACGCGCCTTTCCAAGGAAGACTGCAGGATGGTAGGTAATCCTGGCAACAATCCGACGCCAGCCGGCGAATTCCTTTCCAGAACTGACAGCGGTGCATATCGTGCCAAGTATGAAGACGAGCGCGCAATAGCAGAAAACTACCCACCACCAAGTTCGGGGGGCAACAGCATAGACTGGCAGGAGAGTGATAGCTCCCATGAGAGAATTCACCACCGAATCTGCTGGTTTTGTGAATTTGTACTCAAGGATAGCGGAGCCGAGCACAATAAGCAGGAGAGCATTCTGAAATATTAGTGCATCGCGGGGATTGTCTGGCAAGACAGACCCAGTCAACCGCAGGGACAAGAGTAAGACTCCAACCACCGAGACCAGGAGGATTAGAACACGCGTCCAAGGGGCAACGAACCTGCGCAAGGGCTCTCTTTCTTCTCTCATCTACTCCTCTTTCCCACCGACAAGCAGAACCAGAATCTGCCAGCGTTCTAACCATGGGGCGCTAAAAACTTTCATCCAACACTACACCAGAGTGTACCTCCATCTCTGGAACACGTGCGACACCGATACCCAGCCAGATATCCCCGTCCGCTGCCAGCCTGCAAGCTATCGGACCGTCAGGCACTCGGCTGCCCCGAACGACTCTCCGATTGATCCCTGGGCATCAGCACCACAAACGCCACACAGAAAAGCGCAGTCAGGACACCCGAAACCCAGACGAACCAACTCGTAACCCCCGTTGTCAAGCCCAGGACGATGATGGTCAGCGTGACCAGCCCATTGTCGACGACGCCGAACCTCACGATCGCCGCGTTCTTCACCGGGTCACGGTAGGCGTACCAGTAGGCCACCGCCGCAGCGGTGGCCAAAGCGCCGAACAATCGAAGGAACAGGGGATCCTGGGGCGCAGCCAAACCAAAGACGGAAAGAAGTTCCATCGTCCCTATCAGTGCCGGCAGTCCCCACACCAAGAGAGTCACGATCACCTTAGCCAGGAGCAAGCGCCTCAACCACTGCAGTCGGTGCGAAGCTTCCATGCCCATGTCTCTCCCTCCTTCGTATACCACTTCGATTTCGGGCGCCCCCCGTATCGACGTATCTTCCATGCAGCCACCGTCGGCTAACGGGCTGAGGCTCAGTCACCTGCCGGTCTGCCCACCGCCCCCTGACTTCACTCGAACAGGTCTCGTTTGCGCAAGGGAGCGAAAAGAAAACGACCTATCGATTTCCTTCTGGTCAGCCACTCTATGCGGGCGCCAGTCTTGTCGTTCGCCAGAACCTTCCTGGCCAACCAAGGCGTGACGGTCTCCACGCGGTCCCCCAGAATGTTGAAAATGCGCTTCGCGCTCTCCCAATCTTCCGGACGCTCCTCATACTGTTGCGTCAACAAGTCGGTCACAACCATCCCCGGGCTAAGTGCGCCCACCACCACCGGCGTTCCTTGCGTCTCCTGGACCAAGGCGTCGGTCAGGTACCGCAGGCCAGCTTTCGTGCTGGCATAGAGAGTCAAACCTTCTACTTTCCGCCCATCACTCCCTAGCCCTTCCATATTGTAGAGGCTCCCAAAGCCTTGCTCCAGCATACCATCCAGTGCAACTCGTGCGCCATACATCGCGCCCACCAGGTTGGTCTCCACCACTGCCGTTATCTGTTCCGGCTCATGCTCCCAGAAATCGGCCTGGGAGTGACCGATGCCCGCGTTATTGATCCAGATGTCAATCTTGCCGAAGCGGCTTCTGGCTGCATCCCATAGAGCCTGCACCTGTTCGAATCGAGTCACGTCGCAAGGGTGGCCGAAGGCGCTCTCCGTCTCGTGTTTCGATGATAACCTTGCTACGGCCTGTTCCACACCTGCTAAGGTACGCCCGCTGACTGTGACGCCACAGTCCAGAGCCAGGAACGAATCAGCGAGACCATAGCCGATGCCACGAGTGCTGCCAGTGATAACGATGCTCTTCACAGCCATTCTCCTCCATTTAGAAGTGCGCGACAATCAGAGTGAGCTTACTACTATCCTTTTCACACAATGTCCCAATGACGAGTATTATGCGGACCTCGCCGGACCGTTTCCCGCACCGACAGTATTATAGCAGCAAACCCTCATCATCAGATCAACTTGGAGCGAGGCCCTGACCATAACGCTCCAGGCAGGTGCCAAAGCCTTTCGCTCATCATCACTCTTATGGTAGAATGAGTCACAAACATCCCTCACCATCACGGAGATGCCTCATGACAGATAGAGTCCTGGTCTGCGTCGCCTGGCCCTACGCCAACGGAGACCTTCACCTCGGCCACATCGCCGGCGCCTATCTCCCACCAGACATCTTCGCCCGCTACCAGCGAATGCGCGGGAAGAAGACCGTCATGGTGTCGGGCAGCGACATCCACGGCACTCCCATCACCGTAAGAGCCAATGCGGAAGGCATCTCCCCACGGGAGGTGGTGGACCGTTTCCATCCTCGCTTCATCGAGACCTTCCTCAAGCTGGGGATCACCTTCGACCTTTTCACCGAAACCGGAACCGAGAACCACTACGCGGTGACCCAGGATATGTTCTTGAAGCTCCTGGAAAAGGGCTGCATCTACAAGGACACCATGAAGGCCCTCTACTGCTCCCACTGCGACAGGTATCTTCCGGACCGCTACGTGGAAGGCACCTGTCCCTATCCCGATTGCGGCTACTCCGACGCCCGGGGCGATCAATGCGACGATTGCGGACGGACGCTGGACGCGGTTGAGCTGATCGATCCCCGGTGCAAGTTCTGCAGCCATGAGCCTGAGGTCCGAGAGACCGAGCACTTCTTCCTGGATCTGGCCCAGTTTAACCACCAGCTGCTGACATGGATAGAAATGGATAAGGAGCACTGGAGGCCAAACGTCCTCAACTTCACCCTGAAGACGTTACAAAGCGGCGAACTGCGTGGGCGTCCCATCACTCGCGACATCCATTGGGGCGTCCCCGTTCCCGTCGAGGGTTACGAGGACAAGCGAATCTACGTCTGGTTCGACGCGGTGATCGGCTATCTGTCAGCCACCCAGGAATGGGGCTCCTTGATCGGGGATCCGGAGGCCTGGCTACAATTCTGGCAAGAACCTGCCCTCATCTACAATTTCATCGGCAAGGACAACATCCCATTCCATGCCATCATCTGGCCCGCCATGCTGATGGGCTACGGGGGGTTGAACCTCCCCTACGACGTCCCCGCCAACGAGTACCTGACGATGGAGGGCAGGCAGCTATCCAAGAGCCGCCACTGGGTGATCGAGGCTCTGAACTTCCTCCAGCGCTACGACCCAGATCCGCTGAGATACGTGCTCACCATCAACGCCCCCGAGACCCGAGACACGAACTTCTCCTGGGAGGAGTTCGTGCGCCGCAACAACGATGAGCTGGTCGCCACCTACGGAAACCTGGCCAACCGGGTGCTCGCCTTCGCCTATAAGAACTTCGACGGCAAGGTCCCGACGCCCGGAGAACTGGACGAGCGAGATCGAGCCCTGCTGAAACGGATCGAGGACGCCTTCGAGCCCATCGGGGAGCTCATCAACGCCTGCAAGTTCAAGCAAGCCATCACCGAGACCATGGACCTGGCACACGAGGTCAACCGCTACTTGGACGAGAAGGCCCCCTGGTTCCAGATAAAGGAGGACCGCCTGGCCGCCGCCACCACCCTCTACGTGGGATTGCGCGTCATCGATTCCCTCAAGGCCTTATTCTATCCCTTTCTGCCTTTCTCCTCCCAGAAGCTGCATGGTTATCTGGGCTATTCAGGTGATCTCATGGGGAAGCAATATCAGGAAGAGGAGCCCGAGGACAGCAGAAAGCACCTGGTCCTGCGCTACGACGGGTCCGACTCCGAAGCGAAATGGGAGCCGAGCCAGCTGGAGCCCGGACAGGCGCTTTCCAAGCCCGCTCCGCTCTTCAAGAAGCTGGACGAGAGCGTCGTCGCCGATGAGGTGGCGCGGATGGAGCGGATGGCCAGCTAGGAGCTTCGGCCCCGCCGCGAATCCAACTCCATGACCTCTGAGCAAAAGAACTCGATGGCGCGGCGTGCCTTTCCTCAAGGGTCTCAGGCAGGCCACGCTCTCACCATGGGGGGCTTACATATCTTCACCTTGACCTGGAAGCGAGCTCTATTAGCTCTGGTAGTGAGCGTCTACGCTGCACTGGGAACCGCCTACGCCGTGTGGACTCCCACCTGGCAGACACCCGACGAGCCCGCCCACTTCAACTACATCCGCCACCTGGCCCAGACGTGTGCCTTACCGGTTCTCGAGCAGGGGGACTACCCCCACGACTATTTGGAGGAGTTAAAGGCCGAAGGATTTCCTCCACATATGTCCGTCGACCCCATCCGCTACGAATCCTGGCAGCCCCCTCTGTACTACCTACTAGCCACGCCCATCTATCACGCCAGTTCCGCCCTGCCGCTTGCCCAGCAAGTCATCGCCTTGAGGCTGTTCTCCGTCTTGATGGGATGCATCCTCCTGGTTGTCGCCTATCAGGTCATCGATCGGATCTTCCCCGAGCGCCCCGCCCTGAGCCTCTGCGCGGTCGCCTTTATCGCCACCGTCCCCATGCACATCGCCATGACCGCCGCCATCAACAACGACACATTGGCGGAACTGATCCTGGCCCTGATTCTTTGGCAATTGGTCCGCCAACTCACCCTACCCTCCCCGGGGATACGGCCCCACTTGATCATCGGGTTCCTGATAGGAATTGGCCTGATCACCAAGAGCACCACGTACATCGCCCTGCCCCTCGTCGCCCTGGCGTGGGCATGGCGGCCCGACCGGTCGTGGCAGAAGGCCATGGCAACGCTGGTCCCAGCCTCGGTTATCTCCCTGCCGTGGTTCGCGCGGAACATGTCCACTTATGGGATCATCGATCCTCTCATCCTGAGCCGCCACAGCCAGGTAGTCGTCGGCCAACTCAGGACCGGCGAATGGCTGGCACAATATTCGGCCGCACGCGCCGCTCAGATCTTCCTCACCACCACCTTCCAGAGCTTCTGGGCTCAGTTCGGCTGGATGGGGGTTCCGGTCGATCGAAGGATCTACCTAGCCCTTGGCTTGCTCCTCGCCCTGGTAGCAATCGGGACAGCATCGTTCGCCCTTCGCGCTTTCCGAAAGGACGTATCTCTTACCCCCGCCCAGAAGAAGGCCACAACTTTGCTCCTCTTCTCCCTTGCCCTCACCCTGGGATCCTACCTCTGGTATAACCTCCAGTTCGTGCAGCATCAGGGCCGCTACCTGTTTCCGGCCCTGATGCCGTTGAGTCTGCTTTTCGCCTTTGGCCTGACCGAGCTTCTGCGGAGATCCGTGGCCCGACGGATCGGCGCACTCCTCCTGCTGACCGTGATCAGCTTGGGGATCCATGGCATCGTCACAGCAGATGCTCGCGAGACCCTCATGCTCATGTTGGGATGCTGGGCCGCGTTTCTCGGCGCCAGGGGATTGGCCCCGCAGAACTGGGAAGTTGGCTTCCTGGCTCTGCCTTTCGCGGGCCTCGTGGCGCTGGACGCGATATGTTTGGTATACTTCATCCTGCCTATGCTCAGCTAGCCTGCCTTCCAGTCTAGGAATGAGGACAGGGACGGCAAGCGGCAGTTCAAGAGAGGGAGAAGGTGATATGAGCTTCCTGCGAGGGTTATTTTCCAGAGGTGAAGGGAAGGGGAAACGCAAAGAACCTTCCGATCCTGACGGCCTCCGGTTCTATGTGCAATGCGATAAATGCGGCGAGAAGATCGCCATCCGAATAGACAAACGGTATGACCTGACCCGCGATCCCTCCAGCCGCACCAAGGCTTTCTCAGTGCGCAAGGATATCCTGGGCAACAAGTGCAGGAACCTCATGCGCGCCAACGTTCATATCAGCACGGGCGGGAAGCTTCTTGCCGTGGCTGTCGAGGGCGCTCGACAGATCACTTGGGAAGAATATATCGGCGAGGACGAGGATAACGAGGGCAGTTAAAAAGAAAATTCCCTTGGCAATGACCTACTCTCCCGGAGGCTCACGCCTCAAGTACCATCGGCGCTGGAGGGCTTAACTTCCAGGTTCGGGATGGAGCTGGGTGGTTCCCCTCCGCCAGAATCACCAAAGGAATCTTCAAAGCAAGCAGTTTTTGTTAAGTGCCTAGCACCTCAAAAACTGAACAGGATACGCAGAATCTATTCACCAAACCACGCTAACGAATCAAGCCCTCGACCATTAGTACGGCTTAGCTAAAGACATTGCTGCCCTTACACTTGCCGCCTATCTACCTGGTAGTCTTCCAGGGGTCTTACCCGGTTTAATCCGGTGGGTGACCTAATCTTGAGGCGAGCTTCCCACTTAGATGCTTTCAGCGGTTATCCCTGCCAGACGTAGCTACCCAGCGATGCACCTGGCGGTACAACTGGCACACCAGAGGTCTGTCCACCCCGGTCCTCTCGTACTAGGGGCAGCTCCTCTCAAGTCACCTGCGCCCACAGCGGATAGAGACCGACCTGTCTCACGACGGTCTGAACCCAGCTCGCGTACCACTTTAATGGGCGAACAGCCCAACCCTTGGGACCTACTCCAGCCCCAGGATGTGACGAGCCGACATCGAGGTGCCGAGCCTTGCCGTCGATGTGAACTCTTGGGCAAGACTAGCCTGTTATCCCCGGGGTAGCTTTTATCCGTTAAGCTACGGCCCTTCCACTCGGAACCGTAGGATCACTAAGCCCGACTTTCGTCTCTGCTCGACTTGTAGGTCTTGCAGTCAAGCTCCCTTATGCCTTTACACTCTACGGCTGGTTTCCATTCAGCCTGAGGGAACCTTTGGGCGCCTCCGTTACCCTTTCGGAGGCGACCGCCCCAGTCAAACTGCCCACCAGGCACTGTCCCCGTCCCGGATCACGGAAACGGGTTAGGGCCAAGACTTGATTAGGGTGGTATTTCAACGGCGACTCCACCGAGGCTAACGCCCCAGTTTCCCAGTCTCCCACCTATCCTACACAAACCAAGCCCTAACTCAATACCAAGCTGCAGTAAAGCTCCACGGGGTCTTTTTGTCCTGCTGCGGGTAAAGCGCATCTTCACGCTTATTTCAATTTCGCCGGGTCCCTCGTTGAGACAGCGCCCCAGTCGTTACGCCATTCGTGCGGGTCGGAACTTACCCGACAAGGAATTTCGCTACCTTAGGACCGTTATAGTTACGGCCGCCGTTCACCGGGGCTTCAGTTCAGAGCTTCGCTTGCGCTAACCCCTCCCGTTAACCTTCCGGCACTGGGCAGGCGTCAGCCCCTATACATCAGCTTACGCTTTAGCAGAGACCTGTGTTTTTGTTAAACAGTCGCCAGGGCCATTTCTGTGCCACCCCTTCGGGCTCCGCAAGTTAATTGCCTCACCCTACAGAGGTACTCCTTATCCCTAAGTTACGGAGTTAGTTTGCCGAGTTCCTTAACGAGGGTTCTCCCGATCGCCTTAGTATGCTCTACCTACCCACCAGTGTCGGTTTGCGGTACGGACACCCCGGAATCAACGCTTAGAGGCTTTTCTTGGCAACATGGGCTCAGCTACTTGCGGCCACAAGGGCACCGCCATCACCTCTCAGGATTAGCATCAGCCCGGATTTTCCTAAGCTGACTCCCTACAGGCTTGGAACGTGAATCCGATAACACGCTAGCCTACCCTTCTGCGTCACCCCATCGCTCCTCCGAGGTGGTACGGGAATATTAACCCGTTGTCCATCGCCTACGGCTTTCGCCCTCGGCTTAGGCCCGACTGACCCTACGCGGATTAACCTTCCGTAGGAAACCTCGGGTATACGGCGAACACGTTTCTCACGTGCTTTACGCTACTCATACCGGCATTCTCACTTCTGCGCGCTCCACCGGTCCTTACGATCCAGCTTCACTGCTGCGCAGAACGCTCCCCTACCGACCCGGACCAATGATCCGAGCCCCGTAGCTTCGGTGCTAGGCTTGAGCCCCGTTACATTATCGGCGCAAGACCACTTGACCAGTGAGCTGTTACGCACTCTTTAAAGGAATGGCTGCTTCTAAGCCAACCTCCTGGCTGTCTGAGTAGTCTAACATCCTTTGCCACTTAGCCTAGACTTAGGGACCTTAGCTGACGGTCTGGGCTGTTTCCCTCTCGACAATGGAACTTATCTCCCACTGTCCGACTCCCAAGCTCTGGAGTAACGGCATTCGGAGTTTGAGATGGTTTGGTAAGCTTTACGCTCCCTAGCCAATCCAGTGCTCTACCTCCGTTACTGAACGCTTGAGGCTAGCCCTAAAGCTATTTCGGGGAGAACCAGCTATCTCCAGGTTCGTTTGGCATTTCACCGCTATCCACAGCTCATCCCACAGTTTTGCAACACTGACGGGTTCGAGCCTCCACGAGGCATTACTCTCGCTTCACCCTGGCCATGGATAGATCACCTGGTTTCGGGTCTAATCCCAGCGACCTGGGCCCGAAGGCCCTGCGCCCTATTAAGACTCGCTTTCGCTACGGCTCCGCCTGTAACTGGCTTAACCTAGCCACAGAGATTAACTCGCCGGTTCATTCTCCAAAAGGCACGCGGTCAGGCTACCCCTTTACGGGGCAACACCCTCCCACTGCTTGTAGGCACACGGTTTCAGATTCTATTTCACTCCCCTCACCGGGGTTCTTTTCACCTTTCCCTCACGGTACTAGTTCACTATCGGTCGCCAAGAGTATTTAGCCTTGGGAAGTGGACTTCCCGGATTCCCACAGGATTAGCGTGCCCCGTGGTACTCAAGAACTCGACAGAAGCCCTCCTCCTTTTGCCTACAGGGCTATCACCTTCTGCGGCGGACCTTTCCAGTGTCCTTCGACTAGGAGTCGGATTTGTAACTTCTTCGCATCCCTGCAGTAATGCGCATCGAGTCTTACAACCCCCGCCTCGCAACGGCTGCAGCCTATGACACGAGACAGGTTTGGGCTTTTCCCCTTTCGCTCGCCACTACTCAGGGAATGATCTCTTTTCCTCGGGGTACTTAGATGTTTCAGTTCCCCCGGTTCCCCCCCACCAGCCTATGTATTCAGCTGAGGGTACCTGGGCATTCCCCCAGGTGGGTTTCCCCATTCGGGCATCCCCGGATCAAAGCCTGCTGACGGCTCCCCGAGGCTTATCGCAGTCAACCACGCCCTTCTTCGGCTCTTGGCGCCAAGGCATCCACCGTGCGCCCTTAGTAGCTTGATTCACGTGATTCGGCGAAATCGAAACTTTGTATCCTGTTCAGTTTTTAAGGTGCTAGGAGAGATGATATTTCATCTCACTCAGCCATCGATGGCTGATATCTGAGGATCCTCATGATCCCCACATATCAAACATCCATCGCCAATCTTGACACAAAATGCGGCTCGACACTCGCTCAAGCCGCATGAAAGGCCAACCGAAATGTCCTCGCGGTCTATCCAGTTCCGAGGCGATCCCGCCTTTCGACCATAAGCTCCTTGATTATGCTCCTCTGTTGTTTCGGTGCGCCATCACTCTAGCACACCTGGATGTTTTTGTCAAACCGCTCGATTCGATTGGTGGAGATGAGCGGGCTCGAACCGCTGGCCTCCTCCGTGCAAGGGAGGCGCTCTCCCAACTGAGCTACATCCCCCCAGACTCAGGGCCAACATCGTCGATGTCCGATTGGTGGGCCTTTCTGGACTTGAACCAGAGACCTCACCCTTATCAGAGGTGTGCTCTAGCCGACTGAGCTAAAGGCCCACTTGGCGCCTCAACACCTGAAGAGTGATAGGAAGGACAGAGATCCGAGTCTTAGAAGACGAGCCGAAGCCCGTCATTGACCTAGAAGAATCGGGTCCAACCCCTCAGGGTTTTCCCCAGAATCTCCCTAGAAAGGAGGTGATCCAGCCGCACCTTCCGGTACAGCTACCTTGTTACGACTTCGTCCCAATCGCCAGCCCCACCTTTGACGGCTGCCTCCCTTGCGGGTTAGCCCACCGGCTTTGGGTGTTGCCGACTTTCATGACGTGACGGGCGGTGTGTACAAGGCCCGGGAACGTATTCACCGCAGTATTGCTGACCTGCGGTTACTAGCAACTCCAACTTCATGCAGGCGAGTTGCAGCCTGCAATCCGAACTGAGACCGGCTTTAGGGGATTAGCTCCACCTCGCGGCTTGGCAACCCATTGTACCGGCCATTGTAGCGTGTGTGTAGCCCAGGACATAAGGGCCATGCTGACTTGACGTCATCCCCGCCTTCCTCCAAGTTTATCTCGGCAGTCTCGCTAGAGAAATTCAACTAACGACGAGGGTTGCGCTCGTTGCGGGACTTAACCCAACACCTCACGGCACGAGCTGACGACAGCCATGCAGCACCTGTGCTAGCTCCCCGAGGGGTCGCTCCTCTTTCGATTCGCTACCACTAGCATGTCAAGCCCTGGTAAGGTTCTTCGCGTTGCATCGAATTAAACCACACGCTCCGCTGCTTGTGCGGGCCCCCGTCAATTCCTTTGAGTTTTAGCCTTGCGGCCGTAGTCCCCAGGCGGGATACTTAACGCGTTAGCTTCGGCACTGGCGGGGTCAATACCGCCAACACCTAGTATCCATCGTTTACAGCTAGGACTACCGGGGTATCTAATCCCGTTTGCTACCCTAGCTTTCGCCACTGAGCGTCAGAAACAGGCCAGGAAGCCGCCTTCGCCACTGGTGTTCCTCCCGATATCTGCGCATTCCACCACTACACCGGGAATTCCACTTCCCTCTCCTGCCCTCAAGTGTCCCAGTATTGAACGGCCCCTTCCAGTTGAGCCAGAAGATTTCACGTCCAACTTAGGACACCGCCTGCTGGCGCTTTACGCCCAATAAATCCGGATAACGCTTGCCTCCTACGTTTTACCGCGGCTGCTGGCACGTAGTTAGCCGAGGCTTATTCCTGAGGTACCGTCCTTCCTCTTCCCCCAGAAAAGGACTTTACGATCCGAAGACCTTCATCGTCCACGCGGCGTTGCTGCGTCAGGCTTTCGCCCATTGCGCAATATTCCTCACTGCTGCCTCCCGTAGGAGTCTGGCCCGTATGTCAGTGCCAGTGTGGCTGATCGTCCTCTCAGACCAGCTACCGATCATCGCCTTGGTGAGCCATTACCTCACCAACTAGCTAATCGGACGCGGGCCCATCCCAAAGCGAGCTTACGCTCTTTCATCCAACAAACGAATGCTGGATCATATGCGGTATTAGCTCCCCTTTCGAGGAGTTATTCCTCACTTCGGGGCAGGTCACCCACGCGTTACTCACCCGTCCGCCACTAACCCCTGTCTCCAGATAGACAATGACTTCACTCCGTTTTTCACCCGAAGGCAAATCCCAGTGATCCACCACCATCGCACTGAAAGAGGTTCGTTCGACTTGCATGTGTTAAGCACGCCGCCAGCGTTCATCCTGAGCCAGGATCAAACCCTCCATAAAAATTTAACGGAAGCTAAACTGTTTGTTGGCTCGAACTCTGTGCGATCCTTCCTACCACTCTTCAGTTGTTAAGGTGCCTACAGGAAACCAGCACTATTATACCCAACCACCGATTCCCTGTCAAGGAGGTACAAAGACTGCTGCCCGGCCAGCTGCCAGGCGATCATATACAGCTTTGTAGCCTCCTGTCCTCTACCTTTTTCTGGATCCCTCGCTCGTCTTGCCAACGAGACTAAAGCATCCACATTGCTACAACCGAATTATACCACAGTACTCCCTAGCTGTCAAGTGAAGCAATGCTGCAAAGCCTTCCCGACCCCAATCGCCCGAATATCTCCCACCCACAGACAGGGTGCCGACAGGCGCCTCGTCGTCAAGCCCATGCGGCGTGGACTTCCCTCGACCAAGTCGCAAACAACCGCCCCACGAGCCGCCTCGCCGAGGCTAATACTCCACCCGCATGCCCCTGATCCATCCAGCCAGCCGCTCCAGCACGAAAACCAGGACCGCGAAGGCAGCACTAGCAGCGAGGCTGATGCCGAGTATGTAGCATAGCGTCTGAGCGACCCACAACGCCCACTCGCCGAAGTGGAGCCAGATGCCGGGGAACCATCCCAACAAGTATAGCCCGCCCAGCAGAGCTGCCACGAAGGCCAATGCGGGCAACCATTCGCGCCGATCCGAGCCGCTGGGAAGCATGGCGTTGCTCACCGCGAACGTCAGGTAGAGCCACAGCCCAAACCCAGGCTGCTTGAGGGACGCGACCAGGATCTCGATCCAGCGTCCCGAAAGGGGATGTCCGGGGTCGCCCAACTCGAAACCCCAGCGAGCTATGGACAGGATCACCACACACCCCACCAGCAGAGGGGCGAGCCCGATCAAGCTGGCGCGCACCGGGTCTGTCCGCGAGATCTGCACCGAGCCCAGGAGGACCTCATCATCACCCCTGCGCCTGGGAAACAGCGAGAGCTTCCCCGTTCTGACCCACAGCGATTTCGCTGCGACCAGATGGCTCAATTCGTGAAGGAGGACTCCGGGGAACAAAGCAAGATAGTAGAGTCCCAGAGCTGGCCTCTCATCTTCAAAGATAAGCAGGCCCAGACCTTGAATGTGTCGGGTCAACCACCTGCTGATCAGGATCAGGCCCCCAAAAGCGAGGGCCAGCCAGAATAAAACCACCCACTCGCCCACAAGCGCCGCCTAATCGCCCAACGAACGAGCCGCCTCTTCCACGATCGCCACGAAATCCGGGGCACGCAGGCTGGCGCCGCCGACCAGCGCACCGTCCACATTGGGTTCGCTCATGAACTCGCCTACGTTGGAAGGGGTCACGCTGCCACCGTACAGCACGCGAATCCGATCTCCCGCCGCCCGATCATACAGTCGACTGATGGTGACACGAATGCATCGGCTGATGACCTCATCTACATCGGAGCCCGTTGCCGCCTCTCCGGTGCCAATCGCCCAGACCGGTTCGTAGGCGATGACCAACGAGTCCACGTCCTCCCCGGTCAGGTCCTCCAGTCCCCCTTCCAACTGGCCAACCAGCACCTCCTCAGTGCATCCCTGTTCTCGCTCCTGGAGGCTCTCCCCGATGCAGAGTATGACCAGCAGACCATGCCGCAGCGCCGCCTTCACCTTGCGATTGACCATGGGGTCATCCTCGCCAAAGATATGTCTCCTTTCCGAATGCCCCAGGATCACATATTGGCAGAGCTCCTTGAGCATCAGAGGCGATACCTCGCCCGTGTAGGCGCCGCTATCCTCCCAGTACATGTTCTGGGCTCCCAACCCGATCGTGGTGCCCTCCAGCTCGGAGGCCGCGGCAAGCAGGTCCACGAAGGGAGGACAGAGCACCCTGTCCACCGCCGTCAAAGCGTCCAGTGGCCCCCTCATCTCCCGGATCAGAGACCTGGCCTCTGTCGGCGTCTTGTTCATCTTCCAGTTGCCCGCGATCAAGGGCCTTCGCATCCCACATCTCCCCTCATCCATGATGGCTCTCCAGATCCCAAGGGTCGCCCATGCCTCGGTCCCAAGGGATTTCCCAGCCGAATCGATCCAGATCAACCTCTCCCTTCCCATCGAAGGCCACCCCTTCCATCTCCAACAGACGACGTTGGAGGTCAGCCCCCGCCTCCCGTCCCCATGCGCTTATCCCCCCCTGAAAGTTGATCACCCGATGCCAGGGAACCTCAGAGCCCGCTGGCAGGGCGCGAAGGGCCCAGCCCACCGCCCGGGCTCCCCTAGGGCTATCCAGCCACCTGGCGATCCGACCATAGGTGACCACGCGGCCCGGCGGGATACGGGACACCAGCTCGTAGACGCGCGCGAAAAATCCCTCCCCTCTCACCTTGACATCGTGCTCGCCAGACGCCGAGCGCAACCTCATCCCACCTCCATCTCCTGCATGGGAAAGGGGACCAAGACGTCCGGAAATCCCATGTCCCTCAGGCCCGATGCCAACTCCTCCGATTCGGTTTCATCCCCGTGAACCACAAAAGCCTTTCGCGGAAAGTCGCCGATCCGCCTGACATATTCGAGCAGCTCCTCGCGGTCGGCATGGGCACTATACCCATTGATGACTCTCACTCGTGCTCTCAGATCGTAATCGCTCCCCAGGATGCTGACGCGCTTCCTCCTCTCCACGATGCGCCGCCCCAGCGTGTGCTCCGCCTGGAAGCCCACGATGAGGATGGTATTCCGCGGGTCGGAGATGTTGTTCTTCAGATGATGAAGGATCCGTCCCGCCTCGCACATCCCCGAGGCGCTGATGATGATGCAGGATTCCTCCAGCGAATTGAGCGCCTTGGACTGCTCCACATTTCGGACGTACTGCAGCCTCCCGAAGCCGAAAGGATCATGGTCGTCATCCCGCATCATGAACTCACTTATCTCCTCGTCATAGCACTCGGGATGAAGACGAAATATCTCGGTGACGTTCACCGCCAGAGGACTATCGACGAAGATACGGAGGTTGGGTATGGCATCGGCCGCATGGAGTCGATGCAGCCCATAGACCAGCTCCTGCGTCCTTCCCACCGCGAAGGCCGGGATGATGACTTTGCCTCCGCGCCGATGGGTCTGGTTGACCACCTCCCTCAGCGCATTCTCCGCCTCTTCCGGGGTCTCATGCGACCGCCCTCCATAGGTGCTCTCGATGATGAGATGGTCGACGTTCTGGACCACGTGGGGGTCTCTCAGGATGGGTAGATTCTTCCTTCCCAGATCGCCGGTATAGGCCAAGCGATGAGTGCTGCTGCCTTCGCTCACCTCGAGGATCGTTATCGCCGAGCCCAAAATATGTCCTGCGTCGTAGAAGATGGCCTTGACCCCGGGAGCAACCGCGAACCATCGCTCATACCCCACCCCCACAAAGTACTTCAGGCTCTCCATAGCATCGGCCATGGTATAGACAGGCCGTATGAGGGGCAGCTTGCTGCCCCTCCTCTTCCTATTGAGATACTCGGCGTCGCTCTCCTGTATATAAGCGCTGTCGCGAAGCATCGCACTACAGAGGTCACGAGTGGCAAAGGTAGCGTAGATGTTTCCCCTGAAACCCTCTCGAACCAGAGTGGGAATGCTCCCGCTGTGGTCGATGTGAGCGTGAGAAAGGATCAAAGCATCGACCTGAGCCGGGTCAAAAGGCAGATTCCGGTTCCGCTGAAAACTCTCTTGTCGCCTCCCCTGGACCAGTCCACAGTCCAACAGTATCCTGGATCCATTCACCTGCAGCAGATGCATAGAGCCAGTCACCGTGCGCACGGCCCCCATGAACTTGATGCGCATTCCTACCTCCGACGTCACCATGATTTCGGAAAAGGCGGGTTCGCTAACGAGGAGAGTGCTCCCCAGCCCCAGCTAGTTTATTTGGGCCAAAAGGCAAAGTCAAACCCTCCCGCAGTTCTAGCAAGAAGCACCGCCAGCCAACCGGATGCTTCTGGACATTGACATGATCCCCGCGGGCCGATACTATTCGACCACCTGAGGCCATCCAAAAGGATACGGCCAACCCGGTCATCGAAAGCTCAGGAGGCCAACGTCCGTGAAAACCCTGAGGGAGAAGACTGCCACCATGGGTGTCAGCCTCTCCCTGGAGCAAACCGATCTCTTCGAGATCTACTATAGACGCCTGATCGACTGGAATCAGCATCTTAACCTGACTACCGTGACCGAGTACCAGCAGGTGCAGATCAAGCACTTCCTGGATTCGCTCTCCTGCTTGCCCCTCCTGGACGCCGTAGTGTCCTCCAGAGGGTGGAAACCTTCCCCTCGCTTGCTGGACATCGGATCGGGAGCCGGATTCCCCGGACTTCCGCTGAAGATCGCCCGACCCCGTTGGAATATCACGCTGCTCGATTCCTCTGGCAAGAAAATCGCCTTCCTGGCTCACCTGATCGGCCGATTGGGCCTCCAAGGCGTCATGGGCACCAAAGGTCGTGCTGAAGACATGGGAAGGGATCCCCAACACAGGGAGACGTACAACATCGTGGTCGCCAGGGCGGTGGCTGAACTGCCCATCCTGATGGAGTACGCGCTCCCTCTGTGTCAAGTAGGGGGCGTCTTCCTGGCCATGAAAGGAAAGGATGTCGCACAGGAACTTAAGGAGAGCGAACTCGCCTTGAAGGAACTGGGGGGGAGGCTTCTCCAAGCTCGGGCCATTAACCTTCCCACCCTCGATTCGCCCCGGCATCTGATTCTGATCGAGAAGCTATCGCACACCTCAGCTCGATATCCGCGTCGACCAGGCATTCCCAGCAAACGCCCGTTGAAGGCAGTGATTTCCGTTACTGAGGAATAATCTGCGAGTTCTCCACCAGGAAGACGGTGGCGTCTCTTGCCATCCCGTCAGGACAATAGGTCAAGTCCGTGGTGGTCAAGATGGCTTGCTCCTGGCTTCTCACGATCGTGCCCAGATCGCATCTCCGCCGAGGGTCGAGCTCCGACATCACATCGTCCAACAGAAGCAGTGGCCTCTCCCCCGTCTCGGCCTGGACGAGACCGAGCTCCGCCAGCTTCAGCGATAGCGCCGCCATCCTCTGCTGCCCGCGGGAGCCATAGAGGCGCAGGTCGGCACCATCCGTGGTGAAGCCGAAATCATCGCGATGCGGTCCCACCAAGGTGACCCCGTGACGGATCTCCTCCTCTCTCAACTCATTCAGCTTATCCAGAAACGAGTTGACGACGTCCTCGAGACCGAGGTCGGCTTCAGACTCGGCTTTAAAAACTTGGAGACTGGGCTGGTAGTGAAGATGCAGTTGCTCGCCATCGCCCGTCAAAGTCGCGTGAATGCCGCCAACCAAGTCATTGATTCGGCAAAGAGCCCAGCGCCGGCGCTCCATCAGATAAGCCCCCTGCTCGGTGAGCTTCTGATCCCAGAAAGCCAGCGAATCGCGACCAGACGGGCGACCTCTCAGTTGCCGCAGGAGGTGGTTTCGCCTGAAAAGGACGCGGTTGTACCCTCGCAGGCTTCGGTAGTACGAAGGGTCAAGCTGGCAGAGAACCATATCCATGTACCGCCTTCGCAGCGAGGGCCCCCCATCCACCAGTTCCAAATCCTGCGGCCGAAAAAGAACCAGGCGCAGTTTGCCCAGCAGGGTCGCTGCTGGACCCATGACCCCATCCACCGCTATCTGCTTCCTCCAGCTCCCTGGGGTCTCGATTCCCCCAGGAGCCCCCAGGACCTTGACTTCCAGCTCCTGAAACTGCTCTCCTTTCTGAATTCGTCCCCACATCCTCGCGAAGGGCTGAGGCTGAGACTTGGCCAGCCAGTTGACCACCTCTCCATCCGACCGAGCCCTAGGAGATCGAGCCAACGCCAGATAGCATATAGCTTCGAGCAGATTGGACTTACCCTGAGCGTTGCCCCCGTGCAGCAAGATCAACCCGGGAGGGAACTCGATGTTCAACCGCACGTAGTTTCGGAAGTTGGTTAGAGCCAGCTCCCTCAAGAGCATTTCCACCCCTCTCTGGAGAGAGTGCCCCACAGATCATATTCCGACGCGGAGGTGATCTCGACCGGAATCATCTCGCCGGGAGCGCATTCCCCCTCCAGCAGCACCAGCCCATCGACCTCGGGGGCGTCCCGATAGGATCGCCCAACGATGAGCCCCTCGTGCGCCCCTTCGACCAAGACCCTCAGGACGCTTCCCACCAGGTTTCTGTTCTTCTCCAGCGAGATCGCCTGCTGCAACATCATGCCTCTCTCGTAGCGCTCGTCCTTTATCTCCGCCGGAACCTGATCAGGCATGGAGGCCGCTGGCGTCCCCTCCTCCGGCGAATACTTGAAAAGGCCCACCTTCTCGAACATCGCCTGCTCCATAAAGCTGAGCAAAGTCGCGAATTCCTCCTCGGTCTCTCCCGGATACCCGACGATGAAGGAAGTCCGCAGGGACACGTCAGGCATCGCCGCCCGCAGGCCGTCGATGATCTTCATGACCTCGTCCGGATCGATCGGCCGCCCCATCCGTCGCAGGACCTGGGGATGGATATGCTGGAGTGGTATGTCTAAATAATGACAAATCTGCTCGTGAGCGGCCATGGTCTCGATCAAACGCGGACTAACCTGTTTTGGGTAGGTATACATTAAGCGAATCCAGGGGACCTCCGAAACCACCTCTTCGAGAAGAGCGGACAGGCCATCGATCTCCCCGCGATCCAGCCCGTACGCCGTCGTGTTCTGTCCGATCAGGACGATCTCCTGCGCACCCTGCCGGGCGAGAGAGCGAACTTCCCTCAAGATATCCTGGCCTGGCCGACTGCGATAGGGTCCCTTGATGCTGGGAATGACACAAAAGGCACATGGGCCGCTGCATCCCTCCGAAATGCGAACGTAGGCGCTCCGACCGGGCCCCAACCGGCGCTCCGCGAACGAACCCTCGCCATCTGGCGAGGGCCCCACCAGTGGATCCAGAGGCCGATCCGACATCAAACTCTCCGCTACGCTGACGATCTCCCGCCACCGCAGCGTGCCCAGAATCGCATCGATGCCCTCCATCGTATCCCGAAGCCCCCCGCCTATGCGCTGCGCCAGGCATCCCACAGCCACCAGGCGCTGGCCTTCCCCCTTGGCGCCGGCCAACCGCCGCAAGGCGTCGAGGGATTCCTCGGTAGCCTCCTCGATGAATCCACAGGTGTTTACGATGAGGACATCAGCCGTATGGGAGTCTTCTGTCTCATGGTGCCCGGCTTGAAGCAACAACACGCGCATGGCCTCACTATCCACATCGTTCTTGGGACACCCCAAAGAAAGGAGATAGAACCACACCCTAGTCTCCCTCACCTTGCCGAGCGCAAATGACCGAAGCCTCAGCAAAGCATAGATTTCATTCGTAATAGACGCTTCATCGCCTGAACAGCGCGCTGCTTCTCCAGGCAGTTAGCCCAGGGAGGCGCTCATTACGAGCTAGAACAGCGGCCTACCTAGCGCCGAGATCATTCCATTTCAAAGCTCACATTGACCTGCGCCTTGACCGTGATCTGCCCCGGCGCCAGGGTGCCTTCGCCTGAATCAGGGCCACCGCCAACATCCTGAATCACGTTTTGCGTCATCGCACTGCCCCAACCCGACCCCCACCAAGAACCATACCCCGACCACCAGCCAGATTGATACTCATTGATCGCCCGCGGCCTGCCCACCTCTTGCCCCAACTCTCCGGCCATGGCAACTGCTTTTTCCTGCGCAGCCTTGATAGCCAGAGCGCGAGCCCGATCCCTATGTTTCCGTAGCTCGGAAGTGCGGAACTGAATCCCATGCACGTAATTGACCTCGGCTTCTAGGAGGTCGGTTAGAAGATCTTCAAACTTGGAGATGTCTTTAAGCGTGATGACGATCGTTTTCCGCACCCAGTAGTCCTTCAAGACCTCGCTGCCGAAGTAGTCGTCGTCATATCGCGGTTCAACGCTGATATAGCTGGTTTGGACATGCTTGGCCTCAATCCCGTAATCCTCAACCAAATCCAGCCCCTTACGAATGCGCCTATCATTATCGCTCTTCGCCGTGCTCAGTTTCTCATCCCGAGTTTCCACGCCGACGGCAAGCACCACCTCGTCGGGGACGACTCGCACTTCCGCTTCACCCGTGACATTGACCAGGCGCGGTTCTTCCTGATCCGAAGTCGCGGCCAGCAGTCTCTCGCTCTCCTCTCTCACAGGGGCAGAAACCGGATCTCTTCGAGAAATTTGCCCTCCCTGCGCTAGCGACCTCGGTGCTGCTCTCATCCCTGCTAGGAACATCAGTACTAAAGCCGCCGCCACCACAGCAGCCACTCTGGTCACCATTGTCATTCCGCACTACCTCCTTTTGGTATAGTACTGCTAAGTAGCTGAGTTCAAACCACAGCCTCACAGATCAGTTTCGGAAAATCCCGTCCGGTGAGCCCATGGAGGGATCTAAACATTGAAGATTCCGGCCGCATCGCGGGGGCAGGTCGCTTCCTCGGAACAATCGATCTCGATCCAAAGAGGAAAGTCCTCAATTGTTGGACTCGCATTTAGGGTGGGTGTAATTCCTAATCTCCCAGTCACCGTAGAGAACACGATAGCCGACACAGACGTGACCGAGGGAGTCGGCGCCCCTCCCCAATCATCCGAAGGGGGGTCACTCGGCTCTTACTCATCGCTATTCCGTCGGTGTCGTGGGGACTGTGACTGTGACTTCCGCTGTGGCAGCTATGGTCAACGTCGGCGTGGGCGCACGCGTCGGCGCCGAGGTCCTGGTCAACGTCTGCGACGCGGTTATGGGGACCGAGGTGAACACACCTACGGGGGTAGGAGTCACCCCTCCAGTAACCCACGTCCAATCCACCACCTCACCCGGACCTCCCAGCGGCCCCTGCTCGCGGCCGTTGACGGTGGCCAGGATCCCCCCGGCGTTCCCACACCGGAAGTAGACCTCTCGTCTCCCCTCCCATACCTGGGAGAATCCTGAATCCAAGACGCCCTCGAAAACCCGCTTCCCATCCACGCGCACGCGAAGCCACACTCGCTCGATGGTCTCGATGCGCACCTGCACCCTTGAGGAGGGGACGGTCGGGGTCAAGCTCAAAATGAGCGGAGGCAATGCGGAACTCTCCGTGCCCGCCATGGTGGGAGTAGGCACCATTCCCTCCACGGTTATGGTGAGAGAAGGGGTCGCCGCCGCCGAAGGGCCAGAGACGGCAGACGCGCTCGAGGAGCCAGTCTCGTTGGTAACTAGACCGACAGGGCCGGCGGACCCGAGAATGAAGCGGCCATACAGATAGTATCCAAAACCCACGATACCCATCAGGATGACCAAGGCGACAAGGAGATCCATTGAGAGCCAGGACCGCTCAAGGGGTAGCGAGGTGGTCTCCACGATCTGAGGGCGGCTCTGCCCTCCCTCTTCCTGACCTTCCTCCGCGCCCGTCTCCAACTCGTAGACTCTCAGGACTTCATCCAAGTCCAGGCCTAGAAGCAGAGCGTAGTTCCGTACGAAGCCGCGCGTATACACCTCTTCAGGCAACTGGTCGTAGTTCCCACTCTCCAAGGCCTCGAGATACTTCTTGCGGATCTTGGTCCTCTCTTCCACCTGTTCCAGGGAAAGACCTTGCCGTTTTCGCCCCTCCCGCAGCACCTGCCTCAGACTCCCCATCCGACCGTCTCTCCCTTGCTCTTTGGTGGATATACCCAACTATATCCACCGACATATCGAAAGTCAAGAGTTGAGTCGATTGACGCTCCCACCGATTGCAGTATAATACTTGCAGTCTGCTCGGCTCGGAAGGCTGACTGTTCCGGAGCCTCTTCGAGCCGAAAGGACGCAACACGGGAGGGTTCTCATGTACCCCATCCTTTTCAGCGTCGGGCCCTTTGAAATCCGCGCCTACAGCGTCTTCACGGAGATAGGCATCCTCGTAGCGGTGTTCGTCGCCTGGCGAGAAGCCAGGCGCGTAGGCATCAGATCGGAGGATCTGCTCAACGTAGCCATCTACTCGATCGTGGCTGCCATCCTCGGTTCGCGCATCTACTACGTCCTAGGGCGTTGGCCCGAATATGCCGGCGACTGGCTGCGCATTCTCAACTTCCGCGAGGGCGGCCTGGTCTACCACGGAGGCCTTTTCGCCGGGCTGGCTGTGGCCATCATTTACATGCTCTGGCGGCGGATACCGGTTTGGCGACTGCTGGACGCCGGCGCTCCCAGCTTGGCGCTCGGCGAGGCCATCGCACGCATCGGATGTCTTCTGAACGGGTGCTGCTACGGTATGGAGACCGATTCGTGGCTGGGAATGTATCTGCCCGACCTCTACGGTCATTGGGCTCGCCGCTATCCAACGCAGATCCTTCAGGGGCTGGCGGATCTGGCGATCTTCGCCATCCTATGGGCCCTCAGAAAACGAAAGCCGTTCGATGGATTCCTTATTCTCACATACGGAATGCTGTATTCTCTCTCGCGACTTGGACTGGAATCCATGCGAGCCGAAAACTTGACCATCTCGGGCGCCCTGACCGCGCAGGTGGTCAGCGCCATCGTCTTTGTGATCTGTGCGGCCCTGTCCGTTCTGCTCTGGCGACGATCGCAAGGACAAGGAGCATCTCCCATGCCAGTCGAGGGCCAAGGGCCCCAAGACCCGGTCGGAAAGCACGACGTCAGCGAGAGCTAGCCAGGGATGCGAGCGATTCTATTCCAGTTGGGATCTTCCACGCTTCACTCCTACACCGCCTTCGTATTGCTGGGGGTGGGCCTGGCCCTATGGCTGGTCCGCCTTCAGTTCCGACAGCAAGGCGCGTCGCCGTCGCTTCTCTGGGGCGCCCTCCTTTGGACGTTGGCGGGAGGACTTGTAGTTTCTCGCGGCCTCTACGTAGCCCTTCACTGGCAGGATTTTACGGGAAACCCTTTCTCATCCCTCCAGATCGAGCGAGGAGGGCTTCTCTGGTACGGAGGCCTCATAGGGGGAGCTCTGGGGCTTTACCTTTATGCCCATCGCAGCCGGCTCCCTTTCTGGCAGTGGGCGGACATGGCGGCCCCGGCCGTCGCGCTGGGATACGCTGCGGGCCAGATCGGCTGCCTTCTGAGCAGCTTTTGCTACGGCGCGCCATATGCCGGGCCTTTGAGCCTCGATCTGCCCGACGTCTACGGGCTGGTGGATTTCCGTTACCCGACGCAGCTGATGGCCTCGGCCACCAACCTGGCCATAGCCATCATCCTGTGGAAGACTCGCCGCAACCAGCCCTTCGTGGGTTTCAGCAGCCTGCTTTTCCTTATTCTCTTCTCGTTGACTCAAGGCTTTCTGGAATTCACCCGTGGAGACGAGAGCCTGTACCTAGGAGGCTACCGGTTGGCTCAAGCGTTCAGCTGGGCTATCCTAGCCATCAGCGTGGCCGGGATGGTCATCTTGTGGCGCAGACCCGACGCGTCGAAGTCTCTGACCTCGCCACTGGGAGCACCGGGGAGATAACCTTGGATAAGAACTTGAAAGTTGGACTGGCCCAGATCGACGTTCGCCTCGGAGCCCCAGCACATAATCTGGAAAAACACTTGAACTTCATTCGGCAAGCGAGATCGCAAGGCGTGGATCTGATCTGCTTCCCCGAGCTTTCCATCACGGGTTACTTCTTGGAGGATCTGGTCCCCACCATGGCCGTGCGCCCCTCACCCGACGAGCCCACCTTCCAGGCCTTACTGGCGGAAAGCCACGACATCGACATCCTGTTCGGCTTTCCCGAGATGGACGATCGCCGTCGTTTCTACATCAGCACCGCCTATCTATCGCAAGGCGAGATAATCGACGTGCATCGCAAGACCTATCTATCAGCCTACCGCATGTTCGATGAGAAGAGGTTCTTTGCCCCCGGCGATGCTATCCACGCTTTCGACACTAGATTCGGCCGCATAGGTATTCTGATCTGCGAAGAGGCCTGGCACATCTCTCCCGCCTACCTGCTGTGGCTGGACGGGGCCGACATCTTGATTCATGTCGCCGCCGGCCCAGGTTATGGGACCAGAGCCGACAGCCCCGAGCTGGGCAGTGCCTCCGCTGTGGACTTGCTCAGCAGGATGTACGCCCAGTTTTTCACGGCCTTTGTGCTCTACTGCAACCGGGTGGGAGTGGTTGATGGAGCCATCTTTTTCGGACGAGCGTCGGCCGTGAGCCCCAGCGGCCAGTTTCTAGCCAAGGGGCCGGATTTCGATGAGGCGCTCGTCGTAGCCCACCTAGATCTGGGAGAGCTGAAGCGAGTCAGAACCCACCTGCCTCTGCTGCGCGATGAACGGGTAGACCTGACGTTTGAGGAGCTCCGGCGCATCCGCGAGGCGAGGTGCAGTTGAAGGACAAGAAAATGGACATGGCCAGCGAACTTTCTATCAATACCAGCCTCGTGCGCCGGATGTTGGTTCATTTCCTCCGGGTGGAGATCACCAAAGCCGGCTTCGAGCGAGCGGTCGTAGGACTATCGGGGGGGCTGGATTCCTCCGTGGCCTGCTACCTGGCCTGCGAAGCTCTGGGGACAGACAACGTGCTGGCTCTATGGATGGCCCATCGAACCAGCGATCCAGAGAGCGCCTCCGATGCCAGCGAGGTAGCTAACCGCCTCGGAGTTCACCTGAAAGAGGTGGAAATCAGCTCGATGGTGGATGCGCTGGTCTCGCAACTTTCCGACTTATCCTCCCTGAGGCTGGGCAACATCATGGCGAGATGCCGCATGACCATACTCTACGATCAGTCAGCGGCCTTCGAAGGCCTGGTGGTTGGAACCAGCAACAAGACCGAACTGCTCCTGGGTTACGGAACCATCTTCGGCGACTTGGCTTCGGCGGTCAATCCATTGGGCGATCTCTACAAGACACAAGTGAGACAACTGGCCCGGGATCTGGGCGTTCCCCCCCGGATCATCGACAAGCCCCCCAGCGCCGACCTATGGAAAGGGCAGACCGATGAAGGCGAACTGGGATTCACCTACTCGGAGGTGGACAAGCTTCTGTACCTCCTGATCGACCTCCGCTACGAGCCGGACGATGTCCTCCCCCTCGGATTCGCTCCCCAGTTCGTAAATCGGGTCATGGACCTGATTCGCAGAAACCACTTCAAGAGGCGCCCTCCGGTGATCGCAAAACTCAGCCGCCGCACCATAGGCCACGACTTCCATTATCGCAGGGACTGGGGTTTATGACCGGCCGCGGCTATGGCTGCAAGACAGAAATCCTATATAATGCCTTGCTGTGAGCGAGAGGGCTTTGGACCCAAGCCAGGATCTTTTCATAATCATCGTAAACTACAACACCGGAGCCTACCTTCGAGAATGCTTGCGTTCCATTTGCAGCAGTCGAAGGGTGGGCGACATCCGGGTGTGCGTGGTTGACAACGGGTCCCGCGATGATAGCGTCGCCGTGGTGAGGCGAGAGTTCCCCACAGTCGAGTTGATCGTAAACGAGACCAATCGAGGCTACGCTCACGCCAACAACTTGGGGCTGCGCTCCTGCCGCTCTCCCTACGCGCTGTTGTTGAACCCCGACACCGTGCTCCCCCCCAACGCCCTGGCCGACATGATGGCCTTCATGGAATCCGACCCGAACATCGGAGTGGCTGGCCCGAAGCTGGTGTTGGATGACGGCTCGTTGGACCTGGCCTGCAGGCGCAGCTTCCCCACCATCACCAATTCTTTCTATAAGATCTTCGGGTTGAGCCAGCTGTTCCCACACAGCCCACGCTTAGCACGGTATAATCTTACCTACCTTGATCCCGATGTGGTGACCGAGGTGGACTCAGTGGTGGGAGCCTTCATGATGGTGAGGGGGGGAATCCTGGAGCAAGTCGGCCTGCTGGACGAAGAATTCTTCTTATATGGTGAGGATCTCGACTGGGCCTTTCGCATCAAGGCTGCCGGCTGGAAAGTCTACTACTATCCGAAGGTCCAGGTTATCCACCACAAGGGCGCAGCTAGCCATAGAGACAGGACTCGGGTGCGCTACGAGTTCTATCGATCGATGTATCTGTTCTATCGAAAGCACTATGCGGAATCCACGCCACTCCCTCTGCACTGGATGGTGATCGCGGGCATCGCCGTCCGCGGAGGAGTCGATCTGCTCAAGGAAATGCTTCGCTCCGAGCGACGTATTAAGGCTCGGAGCGACCGCTCTTCAGAGGTGCAGCAATGAAGAAAGCCGAGCTTCTGTTCAGGATATCGCTGGCCATCTTGGACGCCGCGATGATCACGCTGGCCTTCCGGCTAGCACACGCTCTTCGCTTGATGACCGAATACCCTCCTCCGGTGGATCCCCCTCCATTCAGCACCTATTGGGTAATCCTGATGATCCAGGTGGTAGCGTTACTGGTGGTCTTCTTCTTCTACAAGCTCTATCACTTGAAGCGGGGGACCTCCCGAGTCGATGAGTTCTATTCCGTGTTCGCCGCCGTCTCCGTCGGCACTATCATCGCCATGGCGGTTGCCTCCCTCGTGTTTCCAAAGCTCAGTTATCCTCGTCTCCTGATCGGATACGCCTGGATCCTCACCATCGTATTAGTTACCATCGGACGTTCTCTGCATGATCTGCTTCAAAGAGCCCTCCGCAGCCAGGGGATAGACAGCCGAAGGGTGGTGATCGTGGGAGCCGGAGATGTAGGGGGAATGATCCTCGACCAGATACGGAAGTCGCCTGGTCTGGGTTACACACCTATCGGGATCGTCAGCAACACGCTCGAGGCGGAGGAGTTCGCGGGATTTCCCGCTTTGGGCCGCAGGAAGGACCTGGCCCGGATACTGCGAGAACAGGAGGTGGACGAGGTAATCATCGCCCTGCCTGAGGCCTCACACGAGGAAATGCTAGACATTATCTCCTCCTGCGAGATAAGCAACGTCAGCATCAAGGTATTCCCCGACCTATTCCAGATCATGGCCTCCGAGGTGAGCATTGGAGACCTCAGCGGCCTTCCCCTTCTGAGCATCCGCGACGCCTCCCTGAGAGGCTGGCGACTGACCTTGAAGCGAGCCGTGGATCTTATCGTCAGCGCTGTCGCGCTCATCGTCCTGTCCCCATTCATGCTCATCACCGCTCTGCTCATCAAACTCGACTCCTCCGGCTCCACTTTCTACATCCAAGAGAGGGTCGGCTTGGACGGAAAGCCCTTTCAGGTGATCAAGTTCCGATCGATGCAGGAAGGAGCCGAGGAGGCGACGGGGCCGGTTTGGGCCAAGGAAGCCGACCCCCGACGAACCAAGATCGGCTCTTTCATCCGTCGATGGTCCATCGATGAGCTTCCCCACACAATCAACGTCCTCCTGGGGCAAATGAGGCTGGTAGGACCCAGGCCGGAGCGCCCCGTCTTCGTGGAACAATTCAAGGAGATGGTTCCCCGATACATGGAACGCCACAAGGAGAAGGCCGGCTTGACCGGCTGGGCTCAGGTCAACGGCCTCAGGGGCGACACGTCCATCGTAGAACGAACCAAATATGACTTGTACTACATCGAGAATTGGTCCCTGTGGTTCGACTTCAAGATCATGATTAAAACCATAGCGATCATCTTCCAAAGCCGAAACGCCTACTGATGAGCTTCTCCGCTCCCGGCGCTTCCTCCAGATATCTTGACAGTAGTGACGGCTCGTGCTATTATTTCCGCTAGCACTCTTGCTCTGAGAGTGCTAAAGTTCTGCGCCTATCAGTGTGACCCAGTATCAGATCAGACGTGACCTGAACCTGGTGCGGAGCGGAGAGGGACCATGAAGAATTCCGAGAAACTCAGCGAACGTCAAGAGGCCATACTCTGGTCGATCGTCCAAGAGCATGTCGCCACCGCCACGCCTGTCAGCTCTAGGGCGGTTGCCGAACGGATCGGGTTGAAATTCAGCCCTGCCACCATCCGCAATGAAATGGCTCACTTGGAATCAGCCGACTATCTGGCCCAGCCTCATACTTCGGCGGGGCGGATTCCCAGCAGGAAAGGCTATTGCTACTTCGTTCAGAACTTCCTAGAGGGACCAGCGCTCGATACCGCGGAACGCCGCCGGATCCGCCATCAGTTCTTCCAGGTCAGCGAGGAACTGGACGAGTATATAAGACTGGCCGCCTCGATCTTGGCCAATACCGCCCAGAGCGCCTCGCTGGTGGGCGCTCCTACCGTCGCGCGAAGCAATATCCGCCACATGGAGCTCGTCTCCGTGCGCGATCAAGTCGTGCTCCTGATCCTGGTCCTCCAGGGAGGCATCGTCAAACAGAGGTTGCTCACCGCCGACGAACCCACGCCTCAAGATGAGCTAAGAAAGCTGGCCAACCGGCTGAACGATCTCCTGACAGGAGCCAGCCTGGCAGATATCCCGAGCCAAGTCACATGCCAATCGAACCTGGAGTCCCTGATCTTGGAAAGCGTGCGGGATATCATGAGAAGGATAGATGAGAAGGCTCACATGGAGATCTACCGGGATGGCCTGGCCAATATTCTGCACGAACCGGAGTTCCGTGAGTCGGAGAGGGCCCGAAGCATAGTGGAGGCTTTCGAGGAAACCTCTCTATGGGATGCCATTTTCTCGAAGATCCCCGTCACCGAGGGTGTGCACATCATAATAGGAGGCGAGGGACGCTGGGATCAGATCAGCCAATGCAGCATCGTGCTCTCCAGCTACGGATCCCGTGGCGGCGCCCTGGGCACGCTGGGAGTCTTTGGCCCCATGAGGATGTCCTATCCTCGCGCGGTTTCAGTGGTTCGCTACGTGGCGGCGCTGATGGGGGACGTGGTGGGCGGACACATAGCCCGAGCACGATAAGCGGCCGAAGGCACACAGAGGAGAAGCTCCATGCTTCTCAGCGTCTCGTCTCAGAACCGATTCGAATTGGTAAACAGGAGGCTTTAGATGGGCAACATCATTGGCATAGACCTGGGTACCACCAACTCGGTGGTGGCTATCATGGAGGGAGGAGAACCCCATATTATCCCCAACTCCGAGGGCGGACGATTGACTCCATCGGTGGTCGCGATCTCCAAATCGGGCGAACGATTGGTGGGACAGGTGGCTAAACGCCAGGGAATCACCAATCCGGACAACACCATTTTCTCCATCAAGCGTTTCATAGGTCGTAAGTACAAGGACCCCGAAGTGCAAGGGGACATAAAGCTGGTGCCGTACAAAGTGGCCGAGGCCCCCAATGGGGACGTGCGAGTGGTGATGGAAGGCAAAGAATACTCGCCTCCCGAGATCTCGGCCATGATCCTCCAGAAGCTGAAGTCCGACGCAGAAGCATATCTAGGAGAAAAGGTGACCCAGGCGGTCATCACCGCTCCCGCCTATTTCAACGATTCCCAGCGCCAAGCCACCAAAGACGCAGGCAAGATCGCGGGACTGGAGGTTCTCCGCATAATCAACGAACCTACCGCCTCTTCCCTTGCCTATGGCCTGGACAAGGCTAAGGACGAGCAGATCGTCGTGTATGACCTGGGCGGGGGAACCTTCGACATCTCCATCCTGGAGCTAGGTGATGGAACCTTCGCGGTCCAATCCACCAGCGGCGATACGCATCTGGGGGGAGATGATTTCGATCAGCGGATCATCGATTGGGTGGCAGAGGAATTCAAGAAGGAACAGGGCATCGATCTGCGAGAGGACAAGCTCGCCCTTCAGCGACTGAAAGAGGCAGCGGAGAAGGCGAAGACCGAGCTCTCCACCGTGATGCAGACCGAGATCAATCTGCCTTTCATCACCGCCGACTCCAGCGGCCCCAAGCATCTCGCAATAACTCTCGGCCGAGCCAAGCTGGAGCAACTCGTGGCCGATCTCATCGAGAGAACCCTCGGCCCCTGCCAACAGGCTCTCAACGACGCTAACTACAAACCTTCCGATATCGACCAGGTGATCTTGGTGGGCGGACAGACCCGGATGCCAGCGGTCCAGGACGCGGTGAAGAAGCTTTTCGGCAGGGACCCTCACAAAGGAGTCAATCCGGATGAGGTGGTGGCCATTGGAGCCGCGATCCAGGCAGGGGTGTTGGGAGGAGAGGTGAAAGACGTCGTCCTTCTGGACGTCACTCCCCTGACGTTAGGAATCGAGACGCTGGGCGGGGTTGCTACGCCTCTCATAGAGAGGAACACCACCATCCCTACCCGCAAAAGCCAGGTCTTCTCAACGGCCTCCAGCAATCAGAGTCAAGTCGAGATCCATGTCGTGCAAGGCGAGCGAACCATGGCCTCGGACAACAAGGCCTTGGGGCGCTTCGTCCTGGACGGCATCCCCCCAGCGCCCAGGGGAGTTCCCCAGATTGACGTGACCTTCGACATCGACGCCAACGGCATCCTGAACGTCTCAGCCCAGGATCGGGCCACCGGCCGTGAGCAGAAGATCACTATCACCGCTTCCAGCGGCCTTTCCAAGGAAGAGATCGACCTGATGGTTAAGCAAGCCGAGGGACATGCGGCGGAAGACCAGCGTCGCCGGGAGGAGATCGAGACGCGCAACAATGCCGACTCGACAGCCTACTCCGCGGAGAACACCTTGCAGGATCTGGGCGACAAAGTGTCTCCCGAGCTCCGGACCGAGGTCGAAAGCAAAGTGGCAGCGGTGCGATCGGCGCTTCAGGGGTCCGACATCGAGGCAATCCGCCGGGCCACCAGCGATCTCAGCGAGGCCCTGTCCAAGGTGGGAACTGCAGCTTACCAGCAAACTGAGCCTTCAGCCACTCCGCCCGAAGGCGAAGAGGAAGAAACCGTGGACGGCGAGTTTCGAGAGGTCTAGCCTTGGACCAATCCGATCCTCCAGTGCACTTCTTCGAGGGACACAGTCGATAGATGAGAGACCAGAAGGACTACTACGAGATCTTGGAAGTCAGCCGTTCGGCCACCGACGCTGATATCCGGAAGGCCTACAGGCGACTCGCCAGGCAGCATCATCCGGATGTCAACAAGAGCTCAGAGGCCGAGGAGCAATTCAAAATCATAAACGAGGCCTACGAGGTGCTCAGCGACCCCAAGAAAAGGGCCGCCTACGATCGCTTCGGCAAGGTCGATGGATTGGGAGGGCTGGGAGCCGACTTCTCCGGCTTCGGCTTCTCCGATATCTTCGAAGACTTCTTCGGGTTCGGTATGGGGCGGTCCGGGCAGCGGAAACATCCGCGCCGTGGCGATGACCTACACTTGGACCTCAGCATATCCTTCGAGGAAGCCACCTTCGGCTGCGAGAACGAGGTTGAGGTCACCCGCATGGAGACCTGCCCCCACTGTCAAGGCAGCGGTGGCGAGCCCGGCACTCAGCCGTTCCGATGCCCAGAGTGCAACGGAACCGGAGAGGTGCGCAGGGTGCATCAGTCCATCTTCGGCTCCTTCGTGAATGTAGCGACCTGCGGCCGGTGTCATGGAGAAGGAGAGGTTATGTCCACTCCTTGCCAGGAATGCCGAGGGCAGAAGCGCGTGCGCCAGAGCCGCAAGCTGGTCGTATCGATTCCCGGCGGCGTCGACGATGGCACCCAGATCCGCCTGGCAGGGGAGGGAGAGCATGGTATCCAGGGCGGCCCCTCTGGGAATCTCTACGTTCGCCTCTCGGTCAAGAAGCACCGCTACTTCCAACGCCAGGGCGATGATATCCTATTGAACGTCTTCGTGAATATCGCGCAGGCGGCGCTGGGTGACAAGATCACCGTGCCCACCCTGGAGAGTGAAACCGAGCTCGTCTTATCTGCGGGCACCCAGACGGGCACCACCTTCCGGCTACCCAATATGGGCGTTCCTCGTCTCCGGCACAATGGTCGAGGAGATCAACTGGTCACCGTTCATGTGATGACCCCTACCGACCTCAACGAAGATCAGAAAGCCCTGCTCCAGAAACTATCCGAGACCCTGGGAGGAGAGGTTATAGCTCAAGAGGATCGCGGCTTCTTCAGCCGAGTGAAGGGCGCGCTTGGAGTGTAGCCTCAGACCTTGCCTCCTTACAAAATTAGCTGGCCGAAAGAAGACCAGAGCCCCGGGAGGGTCCTGAGCATGAACCTGTTAGAGATCAGCATGGAGGCCGATGGCGAAGCCGCGGAAGCCATCAGCCAGATCTTTAACAGATACGGCCAGGGAGGCGCTGTGGTGGAAGAAGCGCCAGGCGAGGCCTCGCCCCGATCCGTGGTCATAAAGACCTATCTTCCAGAAGACGGGCGCCTGGCGCAGCGGCGACGTCATCTGGAGGAAGCCATATGGCACCTTCGCCAGATCTACCCCTCGCCAGAGCCCAATTTCCGGACGCTGGCCGAGCGGGACTGGGCCAACGCCTGGAGAGAGCGATACTCCGTCCAACACATAGGCGAGCGTCTGATCGTGAGGCCCTCCTGGCTGAACTACGCGCCCCAACCGCAGGAAATCATGGTCACCCTAGACCCAGGCCTGGCTTTCGGCACCGGCCTGCACCCCACCACGCGTATGTGTCTGTTGGACTTGGAGAGGCGGCTGCGTCCATCCATGCGAGTCCTGGACCTGGGCACCGGATCGGGGATCCTAGCCATCTTCGCAGCCAAGCTGGGCGCCGATTCCGTCTTGGCCTTGGACACCGACTCCACCGCCGTGGAGGTGGCCCGCGCCAACATCGCCCTGAACGGGGTAGGGGCGCAGGTAGAAACGGCGGTGGGCAGCCTCCCAAGAAAAGGGACCGGGCTCTCACAGAGGGCGATCTACGACCTGATCGTGGTGAACATCCTCGCCCAGGTTATAAAGGATTTGGCGCCTGGCCTGACCATGGCGTTGGTTCCCGGCGGATGGCTGATCGCCTCCGGCATCATCGATGACCAGACGGAATCGACCGAGTCGGCTCTCGTAGCCGAAGGAATAAAGATCATCGATCGACGCAGACGAGGGGACTGGGTTGCGCTCGTGGGGAAGAAGCCTTCGTCGAGGTCAGGGTCATGACCGCGCCTCGATTCTTCGTGTCGCCGGAATCTCTTCAAGACGATAAGGCCATAATTCGAGGAGATCTGGCGCACCAGATTCGAAACGTATTGCGGCTCCGGGAAGGAGATCGCATCACCTTGCTGGATGATTCCGGTTGGGAACACGAGACAGAACTCCAGACCATTTCCCACGACCAAGCCATCGGCCACATCCTTCGAAAGACGCTCACCAAGGGAGAGCCTTCCACCAAGATCACACTCTACCAGGGAATCCTCAAAGGGAAACAATTCGACTGGGTTTTACAAAAAGGAACCGAGCTGGGGATCGTGGCCTTCGTGCCCATCATCTGCAGTCGCTGCATCATCAGCGGCATCGGAGAGATCGGAGCGACGAAGATGGTGAGATGGCAACGGATCATCTTGGAAGCGGCGGAGCAATCGAGGAGGGGAAATCTGCCCAAGCTAAGGTCTCCTCTCCTGTTCTCCCAGGCATGCGAGCAGGCCCGCCGAGGAGGGATGTCATTGATTCCCTGGGAGGAGGAACGCGCCGTGAGCCTGCGCTATCTGCTGCGAGAGTCCGAGGGACGAGACCGGCCCTTCTCGATCAACATCTTC
>SDBT01002204.1_pt1 | contig 34687 bp, 31 predicted proteins | sample 2277101 | NCBI WGS metagenome assembly SDBT01 (sample SAMN10404973, study PRJNA504765) | marine sediment metagenome | isolation source: marine sediment core GS10_PC15, 103 cmbsf | place: Arctic Ocean: Southern Knipovich Ridge | collected 2010
TTGCAACCTATTTTAAAAGAACAGCGTATTAAACGCGATTACTCGGGGATGGTAAATGAAGCATTTAACTTAATTAGTCAGGAGGTGGCATTGAGTGTACCTTGTACATAGTGAAAAAAAAGAAGAAATAATAACTAGTTTAGAAAATTTTTATCTTTCTTCTTCTCTATCTTTCTTCTTCTTTGTTTCTGTTAATGGCTGAGTACCAAATACTCCTATAGGAGGAAGTCCACCTCCACCGGTGCCACTTGGTTCTTGTTGTCCAGTATGTTGTCCACTAAAACCTGCTACTGGAATGTTCGCAGGAATTAACATGATTGTAGCTCCGCCTTCAGTCGCTGCTTCAAAAAGTAGGTTTATCCAACGTAGTTCCATAGCCAAAGGATTGCCTTTATATTGATTTGCAGCTTCAATCATACCCTTGGCTGCTTCTTTTTCAGCTTGAGCTAGAGTAATTCGAGCACGTCGCTCACGTTCAGCTTCAGCTTGACGAGAAATAGCTTCTTGTAATCTACCTGGAACAACTATATCCCGAATTTCGACTGAATTTATTTTTATTCCCCAATCTTCGGTTTTATGGTCAACTAATTCTTGCATATGATTGGCTATCTTTTCTCTTTCAGCAAGAAGTTCATCCAATTCTACTTGTCCAGTAACTTCTCGTAAAGTGGTTTGTGCTATCCAATGTGTGGCTTCCTTATAACGTTCTACTTCAAGGATTGTTTTTTCAACATCAATAACACGGTAGAATAACACAGCATCTATAGTAACTGGAACATTATCTCTTGTTAAACTCTGTTCAGAACGGAAAGAATATGTTTGAATACGAGTAGTGACGATTTGGGGTATTTGATCAATCCCAGGTAAAATCCAGAACCAACCTGGTCCTTTTAATCCTAAATATCTCCCAAGTCGTAAAACAGGTGCCCTTTCCCATTCTTTAACGATTCTAAACCCACTCAAAAGATATATTCCCACTAAAAAAACACCAATTAGAGCAAAAATTCCAACAGTGCCTGTTAACATCTCTATTTGAGCAAAATATGCTATAAAATCCATTTTTTTTTCCTCTTCGAATAAAATTATTAGTTCTTTGTCTAATCTAAATCATTTATTAGATAAATTTTATTTAAAAGTATATGTAGTGGAAAGTTTGTTCGAGATAAACTTGTGTCTCTTCGTTCATCAAGATTCCTAGTATAAACCCGATAGTCATTTTTTGTAGCACAGTAAGTTGTACTGAGGGTAAAATGCAACTTGTTAATCAACTGAACCATATTTTATTTAGCTCCTTGGATCAAATATATTTTGATTGTTTTATCCTAAAAATTATAAATGAGAAATATTCTGTTCCATTAAAAGATACCCCAGAGTCTTGAATGAGTCTAATATTATGTCTTTTGTTCAATTCTTGGTTGAATTTTCTGTTGTTGGCGTAAGAGAAATAGGTCGTGCAACAATTGAAAGAAATTTTGCCCCCCGAACTACAGCACTTATTCGTTATCGATTACGTCAACCGATTCACTCACGAACAGTAGTTCGAGAAGGGGAAGTTTCTATTCCTTTCAAGATTGGTCGTGCAGGACCTGAAAATGCACGAAAAGAAATTTTACGTGGTGATGTAGCCTACTGGACACAGAGTAACACTCTCAAAATCTATCTTCAAGATAAACCTATTGATTATCCAGTTAACATTGTCGGTTCTATTCATCCTGAAACTATGATTTTTTTTGATAATCTAAGAATCGGAAAATCTATCAAACTTGAGATAATCAAACCTTCAATAGATGAAATTGATTATCTATAATAACTGATTACTGACCAAAAAATAGGCGATCAGCTAATCTTGATGGTAATCCACATTTTAAAATGTCACGTGCTACCTCACGAATATCATAAGAGGCACGAATCCAATCGAGTCTCATTGCTGAATCAGTATCAATTTCAATGATTCCAGCAGATGCCTTGGGATTATTATCGCGGGGTTGACCAACTGAACCAGGATTAAAAATAACTTTGCCATTTTTTTTACTTTGATAAATAAGAGGAATATGAGTATGGCCGACAATCAGGACATGATTCTCACCTATCATATCTAATAATCCATCTTTCCGATCTCTCGAGTCCTCAGGATAAATATAATCACTCAAAGGATCCTTTGGGGAAGCATGAGTAATATAAAGCTTCACACCTCTTTCAGTTATTTCCAAATATTCATTCTTGGCAAGAATGGAAAGAAAAGTCTTATTATAAGTTGTTAATTCATCAAAAGTCCACATTACAGCTTTTTGAGCTATTTCATTAAAACCATCGGCATTTCCAGCGGCACATGCGACATCTTGGTTTCCAATAACCGACGCGTCAAAACTTTCTGCAATTTTAACAAGCTCATTTGGATGAGGACCGTATCCTACAATATCTCCTATGCATAAAGTATAATCTATATTCTTTCCAAAGTCTTCGGAAACTTTATCGCGTATTGCATAATATGCTGGAAGATTGCTATGCAAATCAGCCAATAAAAGAATTCGCAACGTACGATTACTCATTCAACTAACCTGCATCAATTGTAGAAGGTATTAATAGGTAGTTAGAGGGAGTAATTTAAACCTCTTCTCTTTAAAAAAAGGGGGAGGAAGCTGGTATTATTCAGCATTAAGGATGCGAATCTCTACTTCCTTCTCAGTTAATGGGTCTTTTTTACCAAGCGCAGTAGTTACTACTTCCAATACCATTTTTTTTGCATCTTCTATAGTAAAACCCTTTTTGTACTGCTTTCGGAAGGCATCAATGATTCTTTCATTACCACTGCCAGCTGCATATGCATTAACGGCAAAAAACGAACCTCCATTATCGACAAAGAATAATTCCGATACTTTATCTACAGGGTTAAATCCTGCTAATAGAAGAGCCGTTCCAAATGGTCTTAAGCCACCAGTAATAGTGTGACGAGCCATTAAGTCACCCAATCTAGATGACAAAGCTCTAACTGATATTTTCTCTCCATAAATTAATCTATGTTGCTGTGCAACGATTCTTGCTTGACCAACTAGAAGATTAGAATCAGTCGATAACCCAGCAGCGACAATATATAGGTTTTTGTCTATTTTTTGGATTTTATCTGGGCGTACAACCAATGGATCAAATAAGGTTTCACCTGCTAGTAGAATTGTCTTTTCATCAAGAATCATCCCAATAGCGGCCGCACCCCTTTCAGATGCCTTCCGAGCATATGAAAGTTGTACTAATTCACCATCAGGGGACCAAATAGCCGCACTTTTATCATAAGGAACACGTTGATCGTACATTTTTCTTCCACCTCATAGCTCCTCATGAAATTCTTCAGCTTTTTCGGTCTTCGCACTAAAGATTAGTCCATCAATACCATTACCAGTAGCAGTATCACGTCTGATGGCAGTTTTTAATGCAGTTATAGCTAGTTCCTTTGCTTTAGCCTTGGTCATATCAGGTTTCCATGTAGCTTCTAGTACTCCGATTGATAAGAGAGTTCCCGAGCCAATTGCGAAATACTCTTCCTCTGATAACGAACCACTTGGATCAAGAACATAAAGGTGAGATCCTCTGCGATCAACACCGCCAACAAGTAGTTGAACCCAATATGGTTGATATCTACGGTAACCTCCATGAATTACGGTTGCTAAAAGACTTCCAGCTACTCTTGTGGTTGGTCTGAAGCCATTCTCTAATTCATATAGGCTAAGTTCCGCTTTCATAAGATCGATTAGGGATTGAGCATCGGAAACCAATCCAGCGATACCTATTCCAGTGAACTCGTTTAGCTTATGAACTTTCTTTGCATGTTTACTAGCGACGAACGTCCCCATTGACGCTCTTCGGTCTGCAGCAATAATAATTCCACCTGCAAATTTCAAAGCGAGACCAGTCGTACCCTTTACAGGTTGCATGTTATTTACATTATTATTATCAAATAATGGATTAGTTGGATAATTCATCGTTTTTTTCTCCTTTTTTAAGAACTAACAACGATCGTACATTTAATTTAAAGTCAAAAAAGTAATTGATATTAATGAAATATTATGACTGCCTTTACCTGAGGTTAGTCACACCGTTCTGAAAGATCTACTTAACGAGGATAATTATGGCCTTTTAGGACCAACATTCGTCAATGCTTGTCTTCCTGCTTCATTGAGGCACGCCTGCAAACAAGCATATCTTACCGCCTCTCCACAGACGTTTGACGTCTCCTCGGAACTCGTGACGACGGATGATAGGTGAGTAACTTGAGAGAGGATGAACAGATAAAAATACTGTTCCAGATTTAATGTAGCATTGTAATCACGGTCAATTTCCAAACCACAAAAAGAACAACAAAATACTCGATCTTTTAATGCTAAATTGCGATGGATCATCAGACAATTGGAACAGAGTTTGGAATAGGGAAACCATCGATCAGCTTCGACAAACAATTTACCGTATTTCTTGCTTTTATAAGTGACCAGTCGCTGAAATTCCCTATAAGCTAAATCTCCCAGTATCGACCTTGGTGCTTGTTTTTAATCAATTCTTTCACGTATTAATACTCCGATACCAGCACATCGTGGTTTTTGAAGAGGGAGAGAGAGTTTGTGCTGAAAATCTTTCCTGGTATTCACTACTCTGTGATGAAATTTAGCTAATACTTTCGCAGATTTTCGGCGATTGGATGAGCCTGGCTGTTTCCTACTGTGAGCTTTTGATAGGTACCGGAATTTTTTTAATCGCTTTAGGAGAAACTTTGGTTTCGGAATAATCCAGCCTGAAGATAAGGTAGTGAACCGAATTAGTCCCACATCAATGCCTATGACTTTCTCAAAACAATAATTGTGGTCAGGTTGCTCTTCCTCTACAGTTAAAGCAATAAACCATTTTTCAGTAATAAGAGATACAGTAGCACTTAAAATACGCGCAATGGGAGCTAAACGGGGTGTTTCCTTGATTCGCAGCTTTCCTAGCCGTGGTAACTGGACTCGTTTTGTTTGGGGGAACACTTTAATGACCCCAGTTAAGCGAAAGCTCTCTTTAGCTTTAAATTTCTTTTTAAAGTGGGGAAACCCGACTCTTCGCTTACGGCCCGAGCTTTGAGCGGCTTTCCTGGCTCGGAAAAAGTTGTGAAACGCTTGGTCTAAATTCCGAAGCGCTTCCTGCGGAATACACTTGGACACTTCGTACATCCACGAAACCTCGGTTTTTTTCAGCCTGTTGAGCAATTTATGCTGTTTCATAGCATCCGTATGTCGATTGTCTCCTGTATTTGCTTTATACCGATGTAATCGATCTGCCAACCCCCAATTCCACGCAAAACGGGTAATTCCAGCATATTTGGTTAGTCACGTCCGTTCTTTGTTATTTACCCGTAGTTCGTACTTGTACCCGCGTGTTTGGAGCAATTCTGACCATCCTACTAAAGATCAGCTCATCATACAGGTATTTAGCAGGACATTCTATCTTATAAACCTAAGATACTCTGTAATTAAAACCAAACTCGCTTTTTTCCTGGTATTCTGACATCCAGAGGGTTTTAAGTTGATCGTATTAGTCATCATCTCATGAGATAAGTATATTGATTTGGTATTTATACCTTAGTTATACTATTCCCCTTTCTTTCATTCAGGTGCTTTGTTTTCGATTTTTTCCCTCCTCTTCTCCCTTTCATAGCTGTCCACGAATGGCCATTTTGGTCTATTTAGCTGACAGCAGGTGGTAACCTCTTTGAAGTATTGTTAATAATCAACTGATTCACCGTTGAATAAGTAGACTTACAGAGAACACACCATTCTCATGTATCGTTAGGTTCAGGATTTGAAAGTAGGTATCATCGATGATTTTATTTTACTTTCAAAATTTGATATAAATTGCGGGTTTGTTTGGTTGAGCTCTTGAAGCTCGGTTCAAGGGGTCATCAAATTTTCCACTTTCAGCAATAAAAGCACTTACAGGACACTTAAATAACGAAGTTAAATACGTCTTGTACCCCTCAATTGCTTCTAACTCCTTCTGTGGCCCTAGAAATTTCTGGCGAAATACTTTCGATTCACCCTTTATATTTTTCAACTCTTTAGCAATATTTTTCATCTTTGGGGTAAATTTAGAGTTTTTCTTTAGTTGTCCCATAACTTTCCCTATATTGAAAGCCCCTTCGCCAATAATGTCTGAAATAGCTATGAATAATTCTTGTTTCCATTCTGAGGCGATAAAAATTGATATTTTTGATGGATCAGCTCTTTTTAATTCAATTATTGATTTGATGTCATCTACTGCATTATTAACATAGGAGATTTGTTTGCTTAAATCAATCCCCTCTATTGGACTCTCAAATGAAGGAATACTTTTCAAAGAACAAAAACCTAGATTACCCAATTTTTCGTTTAGATCTTCACAAATATGTGGAATAACTGGACAGAGAACAGTTACCCATGGATCGATTATGAATCCTAAAGCAAAGTTCTTCTCTTCCTCAGATAGTCCGATTGATGTTTTTAGATAAAATTCCACTTCTCTTAGCATAAAATGAAATCCATTAGCTATGTAACTTCTCCCGTCGTAAGATTCCAGTTCCTTTACAGCATTATTTAGATGCTGGGTACAAGCAGATACAAAAGCTCTTGTCATAAATGATGTTTTATCCAATTCAAAAGACTTTGAAGGTTGAGTATCAATAATGGATAAAGCAACTTTCCAAAACTTTCTAAGACGTGATACTAGTGTCTTAATCCCTTCTTCAGTCCAGTTCAAGACAGTATCTGATGAGCCTGCTGAAGCTAAATATAATCGTGTTACATCAACGGAATATTGTTTAGGTAAATAAGCTATTGGAATAGTATTTCCACCAGATTTGGACATTTTTTCTCCTTCACGAATCAATAGTTCATTCAAAGTAATTTTCTTTAACCAGTGACGCTCAGGAAAAATGGCAGCATGATGGAATATTGCAAATGATAAGTGATTGCTTATATGAGCGATCGCTGTATGGCGTAAATCGTTGGGGTACCAGTACTCAAACTCAGTATGCATAGATTTCAATAATTTTTTCTCAATTTTTGTGTCCTTTTCAATTTTATCCAAATTACCTTCCCCTAGAAATACATAATCGAATACTGCAGGAGTTAACTGAACTGGTTTAATCTTATGATCATTGATATATCTAATAATTGTATAATAAGCCATATAAATAACGCTGTCGCTCAAAGATTCGATTATCCATCCCTGGCCCTTGGTTAAAGGAAATTCTGTACCTAACCCGCGTTTTCTAACACATGGCCGTCTATCTAACCAATCAAAAGTGCTTTCAAACAATCGTTTATATTTTTCAGGAATAATTTCCATTTGATCTAGAGCCTTATTAGCCTTAGACTTCCAATCTTTATCCCCATAATTCAGAAAGTATTGGTTAGGGAGCACAGCAACGATGATCTCTTCTCCACATCTACATACAGCTTTTCGTGAAGATTCATAGAATGATGCAGCTCTCCCTTCTTTTTTCAACGCATTGGCAACATTATCTTTTGCTTGTTCAACTCTATTACCTGCAAATTCTTCAGTAAAGTCCATCATAATTCCATTATAAAATTCCGCAGAATATATTTCTTGAGTGGCTTTTTCCAGCTTTTCAACGTCATTTTGATCCTTTACTCCAAGCCTTTCAACAATTTCCACAGCTGGAAATTCACCAAAGGAATCAATCGAAATCAATGCAATTGGCTTCAATTTGTTAACTCTTTCCTCCAAGCCTTTATATGGAGCCAATGGAGAGGGATCTTTTTGTAAATCTCGTAATGCGATATAATCATATGGAGCATGAGCAGGAACGGAATATACTACCCCAGTTGCATGATCTGGATCAACAAATGTAGCAGGTAAAATCGGTAATTGACGATTTGGAATACGTGGAGCATAAGCATCCTTACCTACCAATTCAGATCCTGGAAATTCCTCTATAACCTCAATTTTATGATTTTGGAACTTCAATTTTTCTACAGCTTGCGGTGAAACAATCCATATTTCTTCATCAACTTTTACACGATTGTATACGGCATTTGGATGTAGCCAAATATTAGTAGCACCATAAATAGTTTCAGGCCTGAATGTTCCAGCCACTAAATATTCGTTGTTTTCCATTGCAAATTTTAACCCGATAAACTCCTGAACTTCAACTTTTTCAACATCTGCATCTCTGATATCATCTTCACCGACTGCATTCTGATCATTTTTGCACCATAAAATCGGATATTCACCCTTTACGACCAGGTTTTTCTTTATTAAATGATCATACTGCCATTCGATAAATTTGTTATATTCAGGGTCTCCAGTAGTAAACTGGCGATGCGTATCAATTGAATAGCCCATTGATTTGAAATCTTTTATCATATTTTGAGAAAAATACATTGCTAATTTCATAGGATCAGAGAATGATTCAACAATCTGAGTTACTTTTTTACTATCGGCTTCGTAGATTCGAACATATTCAGAATAGAGATCAATCGTTTTTTTATCGCTCGCCTTAATTTTAGCGGAAACTGAAAGTATTGGAGTTCCTGTTATATGAAACGCCATTGGCCATAATGTATTTAGACCCTGTTGTCGTTTCAACCTGCAGAATAAATCTCCTAATGTGTAAGTCCTTGCATGCCCAACATGAAGGGCTCCTGATGCATATGGATAAGGTACTGTGACAAAATATTTTTGTTTTTTCTTGTCAACCTTCCCTTCAAATATATCCTCTTTTTCCCATCTTATCTGCCATTTTCGCTCGATTGAACGTAATACGTCGAAAAATTCTTCAATAGTTTGCTGTTGCTGCTCACTCATCGCTATTCACCGCATTTGCCTTGTTTTTTTTATCAATTGAAATCTACTTCGATGTAAGATAGTTCGATCTTCTATCAAAAAGAATGAAGTATTAGAAAAATTATATGAGATTAACTGAGCACGCTCTCGTAATCTTGAAGAATCAATTTGGTATTTGAAGAACGCAAAACCTCAATTCTTTAACCTCATTAGATTTCTCCTCAACTTGATCTTAAAAATGTTTGGAAAATTTAGCCAACACTTGCTAATATGAATATTCGATCCCAAGGAAATAAAAGAAAAATTGTTTTTGAGTGGTAAAAAACCATCAATTGGCCTGAGATGTTGATTCTTCTGTTATAGGAACAACCATCTGGTAATCCAATAGCATTTGTTGTAGAATGCCAAGAAACTTATTAATGGCGGGTTTTGAAACATTATATGCACTTATTCGAATATTCGATCTAGTAATTGAAGAGATTAAAATTCTAGAATGATCTTCTGCATGAATCCATTCTAATTGTCCTTTCCCTTTTGAAAAATAATGACCTATAAACCGATAATCACCGAAATATTTACCTGATAATTTCTTTATTATAAGGTTTACAGGAAAATCCTGCCCATTTGAAATAGAAGAAAATACTTTTTTTGTGCTGGAATTGGTCTTCTGGCTATTTAGGAATATATCTTGATTACGATAGTATTCTCTAACACTATCATATGAATTGTCATCAAGAGTATAACCCCCATCAGGATGGCGTTCAATCAAATTATCCTCTTGTAATCTTTCTAATGCACGAGTTAATTTCTGTTGATGCACGTCCCTCAAAATACGGCGTAACCCATTAAACCTAAAAGAATAATTCTTTTCTCTTGTTGAAAGTTCAGAAAGGACATTTTCTTCCAATGAAGAGAGGTATTCAGGAATAAATGCGTCATTTTCACCTGTTTCATTCATAATCTTGTCATCTTCCTATTAAGTTATTACTAATTTTGATTTCCAATTCAATTTATGCTTTATTATTTTTATATTAAAAAGGTAAAGAAAAGGGTAGATTTTTTCCTTGACTCTTATCATTTATTCCTCATTATTCTTTACCTTAAAAGTTTTTGACAAACTCCCATTTTTTTTTCCAGTTATCTCTAGTATTCCATTATTAATACTACTTTTTGTTGATTTCGCTTCTATTTTCGAAGGAAGCTGAATGATGTGATCAAATTCTTTTCTTTCGGTTTTTCCTTTTAAAGAAATACCAGTACCCTCTTCATTTACGTCTATAGACAAATCTTCTTTTGTAAATCCAGGAACTTCTACTATAATTCTTAAGTTCTTGTCTTCATCAATGAAATCTACAAATGGCTCATTAGTATATTTTTCAACGGAAGCTTCAGGTAAAGAATTACCTAACTCCTTAAAAGGAAGTTTAATTTCAGGTAAACCTCTTTTTTTTCTAAAATCATTTAGATTACCCCATTGCCGAACTTCTGGTTGATTATTAGTATCAGACCCTATTCTAACAGAGTAGCCATAAAAGATTGGGCCATTTTCTTCATATTCAGAAGAAGATCTCATTTGTGTATTCGTTTCCTCATCGAAGGAACGGTACAATTCATCAAAGTTAAAATTCCAAAAATCGTCAAAAATTTTTCTTTTTCGATTCATATTTATCACCTAATATCTTTATTAACAATTTATTTCTCTGAAGATCATTTTTTTAAGGAATTCAGAGTTTTTTTATTTGAATAAATTAATTCACAATTAGTTAATAAATATATCTATACGGGTATAATCAATATAATGGTATTAAAGTTCTATTTTTATGATTATATTTCCATTGTATTTTTATTCACATCTTTTTCTAACTTTCTTAGATTAAAGCATCATAACTGTCTTAATTAATTCTATCAACTGGTTCTTTGGAGACTTTCAGCGAATGGTTGACATTTTTCAAGGTATATTAATGGCTTTTTTCCAAGGAATCATTGAATGGTTACCTATATCATCTGAAGGACAATTATCTTTAGTTTTTATCAATATTTTTCATATGACTGATCTTGAAGCTGTCACCTTGGCATTAATACTACATATAGGAACAATGATTTCAGTTTTATGGTTTTTTCGCCAAGATTTCATTAAAATGATAGATATTAATAACCCAATTACCAGAATGGTGATATTTGCTACCTTGGGAACTGCAATAACAGCTATACCCATTGTTTTATTTTTTAAAACGTATTGGGAAACATTGATTCTGGAATTAAATATTGATCCAGGAATTCTATTTTCAATTCTAATTGGAATCCTCCTAATTTTAACAGGTTTAATCCTTGCTAAACAACCTGAACAAGGTACTCTTGAAATATCGGCAGTATCTCAAAAAGAAATTATTAAATTCGGCTTGATTGTTGGATTAGCTCAAGGAGTCGCTGCGTTACCTGGCATTAGTCGTAGTGGCATGACAATCACGGCGCTATTATTCTTAGGGTTTACTCAACGTGAATCACTGAGAATAAGCTTCATTATTTCTGTTCCAGCAGTATTAGGAGCGACTATTCTGGAATTTTTCTTAGAAGGATTTTTTATCCAAAGGAATGGTATTGTTGTAGGAAGCATTGAATTTCCATATCTCTTATTATTTTTTACTATCTTACTAACTTCACTAGTAGGTATTCTCACCATGAACGGGCTAATGAAGCTTAAAGATCTCCCTTATGATAGATTTTGTATTGGATTTGGTGCATTAACCATCATTATCGGTTTATTATTGTTCATTATCAGTTTAATCTAAGTGAATACATATGACTTTATTTCCAACTCATCTCAGTCTTGAATCAATCCTGCTTTGGACCTTCATATCGGAATCTGAAAAAGAAAAGTTTTCAGAGAGTAAAATTTTATTTTGGTTAGTGATTTCTTTTACTATTCTCCCTGATATTGACATTTTAGTGGGACTACATAGGGGATTTTCTCATAGTATCGTTATTCCGTTCTTCCTGGCTATTGTTGGAACCATAACTTATACCTATTATCATTATTTCAATGTTAATTTTTCTCTAGAAAATAATTCAGGTGATACTAACCGAAAAATAATCAATGAGAAAAGAAGTTTCTGGGGAAGATGTACGATATATGGAGGAATCTTATGGTTAATGCATATATTACTTGATTTAGACCAACCCCTAGCGATCTTTTATCCAATCTCTGATCGTCTCTATACCCTTAATTTTGCCATTTTGATTGATATGTTGCCTTGGTTAATCTTTCCAGTTATGATTGTTGGTATTGTGTTCGAATTAACTGGTATCTCATACTTACAGGGTATTTCTATTTATTTCGTAAACCTTACTCCATCCGAAAGAGTGGCAATTTACGGATCTGAACCAATAGCTATTTCAATAGATGATTTATTTATCCATGTAATTTTGTTTGTAATTTTCCTAGTAGCTGTTGCACGACCAATGCTACCTGATCTAAATTTAAGGCAGAAATTATCAAGTAAGCGAATATGGCATTTTGATTCCCCTATTATGGCTCTCGGAATGATTCTCGTGATCTTAGGGTTATTTATTGGCCCCATAACAGGAACTCATACACAAGATTCGAATTCAATATCAGGAACTTTTCGTGTTTCAACTTCAACATTCTCCCCAGTATTGGCAATTACATTTGAATCAACAAATTACCTATTACAGCCAAATACACATTATAATATTATAGGAACCTTGGTAATAAATGTCTTACAGAGTCCATTCAATCATTCACTTCTTTTGACATCGCGTAGTAGCTATAATACTTATTTTAATGCAATTTCAGCACTTTTTCGTCAATATCCATTTAATACGAGTGATAATATTGCTCAATTTGAGGTATCCTACCAAAATATTTCTCAAGAATTTACTTCAAGTGCAATTTCCATAAATTCTACAGTATTTAACGAAACTACCTTGCAAACCGATTTGAAAAGAGGCTCATATGCATTAATCGCGATAATTGATAACTGGAATACTACTAAAGTTCTTAATGGCACTTCCCTTACTGAATCAGCTCAATTAAATGTAATTATAACCTCAAATCGATTTTCACTCTTGATTATTGGGATAATTTCAATCATTTCAGGAATAGCGCTTTCAGTAATTTCAGTCAAAATTAAGAGATGATACTGTAAGAATAAACAAAATATAAAGGTAATTCTGAAGAAAATCCTTCTCATTTCAGTAATCTTTAAAACGATTTGACTTCCCATTTCAGAATGTTTCTATAGGAGATATTTGATATGCCCTCTTACAGATGTCAAAACTGTGGGAAGATCGTTAAACCAATTCCACAACATTGTGGAAAGGACATGATTGTGGGAGAAATCAGTGGAATACCCAGTTTAATGTGCGCAGTTAATGGAGAAAGTTGTCATACAGAACCACTTCCTAAATGTTGTAGTATGCCTGGTTATAGCCGATGGATTTAATCACAAGAAATATCATCATCAACAATATTCAATAGTTTTTCATTACATTGATGAAATTAGCTATTAGCTATTAGCTATCAATTCCCATGTACTCTTTTTAGAATTTAACTAGTTTAACATAATACTCCGATTCATCTTATAAATTGATTTAGTACCTTCAGGAAGGGAGATGCTACTGAAAGTTTCCATGGGACTTCGCAATGAACCACCTGATCGATGTCATGTCCTTTTAGACGATTCATATACCACTGGATACGACTATCCTTACCCGTAGAAATACCATCAAAAAACCTACGAAGTTTATACGATCGTTTAAACATACTAGACATCTGATCCTTCCATTGTCTTTGATATTGATCTAAGGATCCTGTTCCATTAATGAAATTAGTAATAGTTTCTGCAGCTATAGCCCCAGCCACCATTGAGGTGGGAATCCCGCCACCAACACTAGAAACAATTTGGGAAGCTGCATCTCCCACTAATATTGTTCGAACACTGGAATCAACTGTTTTTTTGAGAGGTAATCCTACTGGAACAACCCCTGCTATAGTTTGTTCGATTTTTGCTCCCTTTAGTATTTGGCTTGATATTGGATGTAAATTAACAAGGTTTGAGAGAGCTTTTGAAACATTCATCTTCCCTTTCAACATTGGAACACGTACCCCCGCACCAACATTAGCAATAGTCTTACCTTTTGGAATAATCCATGAATAAGCTCCAGGAGCATATTTCTCTCCAAAATACATCTGTATATCAGTCGGATCATATAATTTTGAATCAATCTCACTCATTACATGCTGTTTCACTATAGCATAATGTTCCTCAGAACGGGGTTCAGACATCCCCATCCACTGAGCAACCCGTGAATTAACACCATCAGCGCCAACAATTATTTTAGGCTGAACATTAATATTATTATCATTTTTCCGATATATTGTGATAATTTTTCTATTAGAAATTACTCTAGCACAAGTAGATGTCCATACCTGAGCTCCATTCTTCACTCCATCTTCAATCAAATGTGTATTCCAATTTCCTCTATGTAAAGTATAACCTTCGAAAGGAGTCTGTATAATCTTCCCATTTGGTGAATAAAATGAAATTCTATCCGTTGGATTACTGATATATTCTTTCCCAAAAGAAAAAAATTCTTTTGCATTCGGTACATCAGGCATAAGAGTAGCCATCTCTTCAGGAGATGGCATAAATTCCCCACATTGAACAGGAAATCCTGGTTTCGCTCTATGATCAATACCTAGTATTTTAACTTCATTTCCTACTAGTTTGGACAATTTTGACAGGACTGTTGCCCCTGCAGGTCCTAATCCGATAATAAGTACATCGATATTCATGTGAAATCCCGTAAATAGACTCACCATTTCAATGGCAAGAGTAATTTGAAACAAAATGCAAATAGGCACATCTCACAAGCGTAAATAGGTAAGTATCTTAAGGAAACGCGAAAACTGTTACACCACTACGATTGATCATAGTTTTTCTTTGAACTAAGTCTCAAATCTTCTTAAACTTGTGGAGTTATATCTTTAACTGACATCCTTTGGATTCCCCTTAATGTATTTGCAACTTAAGGGAAGACACTCTTCCGATCGTGAAGAGAGAGACAGTTAAAGTAATATAGTTAAAAGATATTAATATACTATCGCTCAGTGGTATATCCACCTTGTGGAGGTTGTCCGTCAATCAACCTAATGTAACGGTTCTCTACACCAGTAGATACTAGCTACAAGCCATTGAATATATCCAATTCATTCAGCAGAAATTGACGAAAAAGCAACCTAAGGTAGTCAATTACCACGCCTGGAAGGACGTGGCTTGTTTCGTGAGGAACGAGAGTGATTAGTTGATTAGCCTAAGAAGCGTGATAGAAATATGACGGATTCTAAGTTATCAGTAAAGTTAAAGAACGTACCTACGGATGCTTCTCTAGTCCTTAGCTCTACAAAGGCTGGTTTAAACAGAGTTGAAAGACTCGGTGACCAATCTAAAGTACTGGCTGATAACCTTGGCGAAGAGAACCCACCCCCTGTCACAGGGGAGAGACTAAACTCGCAAGAGGTATCTGTCTATGTGGTGAGTATGAGAGGAGATCCGCTTATGCCAACCACTCCACGTAAAGCCCGACTATTACTAAAAGAAAAGAAAGCAAAAGTAATGATAAGAAGTCCTTTTACTATCCAACTAAATTATTCAACGGAAGAAACCACTCAACCCATTACATTGGGGATTGACTCAGGTTATGCCACTGTTGGCTTTTCTGCCGTGACTGCGAAAAAAGAACTCCTTGTAGGGGAATTATACTTACGCATGGATACATCAAAGAATCTTCGTGACCGTCGCATGTACCGAAGGAAAAGGAGAAGCCGATTATGGTATCGAAAACCCCGCTTCCAAAATCGGAAAGCCTCGAAACCGAAAGGATGGCTCGCTCCCAGTATTCGACACAAACTGGACTCGCACATTCGGTTAGTAGAGATGATCAAATCCATTTTACCGATCACTCAAACCATTGTGGAAGTGGCATCGTTTGATACCCAAAAAATGCAAAACCCTGATATTCAAGGTATCGAATATCAGCAAGGGACATTATTTGGGTATACTGTCAGGAACTATTTATTAGAAAAATGGGCACATCAGTGTGCGTACTGCAAAAAAACGCAGATTCCACTGGAAATTGACCATATCATTCCTAAATCACGTGGGGGATCAGATCGGATTGCGAATCTAACGATTACTTGTCAGGCTTGTAACAAGAAAAAAGGCAACAAATTAGCCACTGAATGCCCTCAAAAACTCCAGCAGAAAATCACAGCAATTCAGAATCGAGCAGCTAAATCGTTTAAAGCAGCCACTTTTATAACAATAGTACGTTGGCAGCTAGTCGAACGTCTCAAATGTCAACATACTTATGGGGATCATACGAAATACAAGCGGATGAAGCTCCATTTACCGAAATCTCATGCCAATGATGCCTTCATTATTGCTGGAGGAGGAAACAATTACCCCAGAAGTCTACTTTTCAATGTTAATCAAATCCGGCGAAATAATCGCTCCCTTCAAACAAATCGCACGGGATTTAAACCCTCCATTAGGAGACAAAGATACTCCTATCAACCCTATGATTTAGTTCGGCTTAAAAAGCATCATTATCGGGTGAAAGGAGTGTTCAATTATGGTAAATGGATACGATTAGTAAATACCGCTGGAAAGATCATTAATTCACATATCAAGCATGTTAAGCTCATTAAATATGGCAAAGGACTGTGCTTTAGTGCCAATTCATCACACCCCTTAAGGGAGATGTCTTCTTGATGGAATAGATAAAAAGAAAAATAGGTTGAGGAAAAAATATGCCATGCTTATGTACCTAGTAAACTTTGGGCAGCGGAAATCGCAAAATCAATGAAAGGAGCTGGATAAATTCCTATAATAACTATGAGGAGAACAGATACTCCGATTGTAAGTTGATATGACAGTGGTATCGAGAAAGGAGCAACTCTATCCACTGGAACAGCCGTAATTTCAGTATCTTCAATCGGTTTGTCTATTAGCATTAGTTTAATTACACGTATATAGTAAAAAATTGAAATAGCACTATTAATGATTCCTATGATGGCTAACCAAAGTAGATCAGCATATATTGCTGAGAAAAAAACAAATAATTTCGAAACAAATCCTGCTAATGGTGGAATTCCCATTAGACTAAGTAATGAAAACGTTAAACCAATTGTTAACCATGGATGTTTTTTTCTTAACCCTGCATAATCCGCAATTTTTTCGCTCTTAATCGAAGATGCAACTACAATAACAACAGTAAAGGCTATAACTTTCATTAAAGCATGAGTAAGTATGTGTAATTGAGCGGCAGCTATTGCGAATTCAGCGACAGTAAAATTTAACGCCGTATTTAGTTCAGAATTCGAGTTATATGTTACTGCTGCAAGAGTAATAAGGATATACCCTGCATGTGCTATACTTGAATAAGCTAACATACGTTTGATGTTCTCTTGTACTAATGCTACGATATTCCCAATGGTCATTGTGAATACGGCTAGAATTGCAAATATAATTCCCCATACTGCATCGATATTTGTCAAACCAGAAACTATGATTCTAAATACTGCCGCAAATCCCATTGCTTTTGATCCTGCAGCAAGAAAAATCGTAATTGTTGTAGGCGTACCTTGATAAACATCTACAGCCCAAGCATGAAAGGGCACTGCGGCCATTTTATACCCAAATCCAACGATTAAGAACATTAATGCTAAAATATGTAAGGGAGAGTATTCTGTAACATTAGTAAAAGCCGAAATAACGGTTTTTTGTCCAGCAGTTCCTGTTAGAAGGGTTGTTTCCGCAATACCATAAACCAGAGAGATGCCAAAAAGAACGAAGGCTGAAGACATGGCACCAATCAAGAAAAATTTCAAAGCACTCTCACTGGTTTCAGCACGTGATTTCTGATATGCTGCAAGAGCATAAGCAGGTAAGCTTCCTAGTTCCCAAGCAACAAATAATACTAGAAGATCATTTGCAGCGGCGATTAACATCATACCTATGCTTGAAAATATTAATAAAGCATAATATACTCCAATTGTCCTCTCAGAACTCATATAATCCATGCTTGAGGTAGCAACGAATATCAGAACAATTAGGAAGATCATGGCGAAAAAACGGTAAAAATCATCTAAGATAAATAATCCGTTAGAGCTAGATATATCAAGAAGATTGGCAGGATCTCCAAACAAATAGATTTCTGTACCATTTATCCCTAGAATTATTAAACATAAAGAAATCAGACCGCCGATAATAGTTATCGGAGCTATATATTTCCGTCCAAATCCAAAGGACTCCATAACTAGCGTTAGGAAGATTACTCCGCCTAATGCTATAAATGGAAGTAAAACAGTAAGGATATCACTCATTTTTCTAATTCACCTTCTAATTGCTCATATTGCATATTCAAAATACCGATGCAAAGAATGTTGATGCAGTTGCCATCATATCTAATAAAAAGGCAGGAAATATACCCAATAATAACGTAAAGAGACATAATAACCCTAAAGTCACATATTGAGACATATGAGAAACATCATGAGCGTGTTCTAGTTCAGGGTTAACATCTCCAAAGACCGTCCTTTGTAACATCCATAAATAATAAGCAGCGGTAAAAATAATACCTAATGCACCAATTGCTGCTATAACCCAGCCTGCTATGAAAATGTTCAAAATTGGTATTGTTTGTCCTGACCACATAAATAACGCAATAAATACGAGTAATTCGGACCAAAAACCTGCCAAACCTGGTAAACCAGCACTTGCAAAGGAACCAAAAACCAAAATGGCTGCTGTTATTGGCATTTGTTTTGCAATTCCTTTTAATTTAGGTATATCACGAGTATTAGCTGAATGACCTATTGTTCCAGCAAGGAAAAACATTAATGGCGAAATTATTCCATGAGCAACCATCATGTACATCGCACCAGCAAATCCTTCAGCTGATTGAGTTGCTACACCTAATAGGATAATTCCCATATGACCTACCGATGAATAGGCGACAAGACTTTTCATATCGACTTGTCGAAGTGCCACCCATGAACCATATAGTAGAGAGATCAAACCAATCAATGCTATTAACCATGCAAATTCAGTTAGAGCTTCAGGTAATAACCAACCACCCATTCGTAGAATTCCGTACCCACCCATTTTCAGTAACAAACCTGCAAGTATCATGGATCCGGGAGTCGGGGCTTCAACATGGGCTAAAGGAAGCCAAGTATGGAATGGTACACTTGGAACTTTCACTATAAACCCGAATAGCAATGCTAAAAATATCAATAAAACAAAAGGTTCAGCACCGAAAGGTAATTGGCTTAATTCTATGAACGAAAAAGTTCCTCCCAAAGTACCACGGTGGGGTACCGATTCTAACCAAATACCTATTATTCCTAGAAGCATGAACAATGAAGCAACATGGGTATAAATGAAGAAGTATATAGCTGCATACTCTCGCTTTTCACCACCCCATATTCCAATAAGAAAGAACATTGGAACAAGGACTAGTTCCCAAGCAACATAAAATATGATAAAATCAGTTGCAATAAATGTACCTAGGACTCCCGTTGCTAAAAGCATGATCATTGCATAATAAGCGGGTTCTCTATCATGGACACCTCTGAAAGAAGCTAATATAGATATGAAGAAGATTAATGCTCCTAACATGATTAATGGTAAGCTTAATCCATCAATACCTAAGGAATAGCTCATCCCAATGGAGGGAATCCAAGGGATATCCTCAATTAATGTCCAACCACCGCTACTTAGAGTCGAACGGTCTGCCCATAGAGATTCAGGTAATAATGAATGGTTTTCAAACATCATCCATGCTAGAACTGTTAGAAGTAAAATAATACCACTAACAATTAGAGCAAAGTATTTTGAAAAATCATTTCGAACACGACCTATAAGCCATGTCGGGAATGCTGCCAGAACAGGCAGTAAAAATATTAAAGTTAATACTCCGATTTCGAGTTCTCCGAAAGTAAATAGTGCCACCATGTGTCTTCAACCTTTTTTTTATTTTTTTTTAAGGGATTATTTCCCCATTAACTACGATCATTACTATTATTATTGTAATTGCTCCTACAAGTGTGTAAAGAGCATAGTTTTCAACAACGCCAGTCTGAATTCGGCGTAAGTAATTTCCAGTTTTCATTACACCTCTAGCAGACCCTCGTATAATGCCGTGATCAATTACACGTTCATCCGTTGCTTTTGCTAATCCACATAACGCTACTGATGCTTGTGCAGTTAGTCTTACTAATCTATCCACAACATTTTCATCCCACCACTTAGATGCTCCACAGATTGCAAAACCTACCTTTCCGACAAAACGAACTGCTCCATCAAAGATATTTCGTTCAATCCAATACATTGAAGCGCAGTACTTTGTATCTACAAATCTAACAAATGCTAAATAAAAATCATCAATATAATAACCTTTTTCAAGGATTCGTTGAATACCTCTGCCCGGAGGAGAAAATTTAATAGCACGAGTAATTTTTCTGAAAGAGTTTTGCGTTTTAGCGATACCATCAGGTTCAGAAACTTCAAACATAAAAGCAGGTTCATCCTTAGGGAATTTAACAATAGCTTTTGATCTGGGATAATAGATCATATATGCTAGACCTATCCCAAGAATTGCGATTATTATTGAAGATAATTGAGTCATTATCGTCAACGAAGCGGGAATCACATGACGTTCAACACCTTCAGCTAAAGGTTCTAACCATTCAATAAAGTGATGTTCAAAATTGAAAAAAGAAATACCAATATTAAGAACGGGTATATTTCCTAGTAAATAAATCGCCGCTAGCACCAGAGAGACGATAGTTAATGACCACATTGGAACTGTCATCCAACTATCAGATTCATGGGCATGATGATCTGGTTTACGCGTTTCTCCTGGAAACACTAAAAACCACATTCTAAATATATAAAAAGCCGTTAAAAAGGCCGTAATGACTGCTGAAAGCCATACTAGCATTAATACGAAATTACCTGATTCTACAAACCGATTTAGTGCATGAAGAATAATCGCATCTTTGCTAAAGAAGCCATTTCCAATTCCAGCTAATGAAAGAGATCCGATTAACATGACTTTCCAAGTATGGGGCATTTTTTCTCGTAATCCCCCCATTTCACGGATATCTTGTGTACCAGATCCATGAATAACTGATCCTGCTGATAAGAATAGCAATGCTTTGAATATTCCATGGTTAATTATGTGGAAAACAGCAACAGCCATACCCCCAACTCCAAGTCCAATCGTCATATACCCCAATTGACTGATCGTTGAAAAAGCTAATATCCCCTTAATGTCGGTTTGTACTAAAGCAATTGTTCCAGCCAAAATGGCAGTAATTCCACCAATTAAAGCAACCACTAGTAATGCTCCTGAATCAGCAAACTCAAAGATGAAATAACTACGAGCAATTAAGAAGATTCCAGCTTTCACCATTGTTGCGCTATGAATTAAACAGCTAACTGTTGTTGGTCCAGCCATGGCATCTGGTAACCAGACATGTAGAGGGAACTGAGCGGATTTACCTACTGCACCACCAAAGATCAATAAAGCAATTACTACAAACAACATTGGATCAAAAAGAATTGCTTCCTCCTCTAATAAATGCCGAATTTCAATAAAATCAAAAGTGGTATGTCCCGCACGAGTAGTTTCAAGATAGAGAAGGATTATACCAATGAATAAAAAGACATCTCCAACCTTGGTTGTAAGAAATGCCTTTTTAGAAGCTGATGCGGGATGAGGTTGTCCCTCTGGAACTACTTCCTTATCATAAAAATATCCAATTAAAAGATAAGAACATACTCCCATAAGTTCCCAAAATAAAAACAATTGAATGAAATTTGTTGAAAAGACCAATCCTAGCATTGCAGCTGCGAAAAGCTGGATCTCCGCATAATATCTAGGAGAACCTTCATGAGCCATATAACTTCTACTATAAACAACTACCAAGAAAGCGACGAAAGCGACCATCAAACTTATTACAGCAGAAAGAGGATCTATCAAGATACCAAAGGTTATCTCAACATTTCCAACGCTAACCCAGTTGAATAATTCAATTGCCTCTTCAATCTTCGCGTGTTCAAAAAGTAGTTTGATCAATACCTCTCCTGAAACGAGTATAGTTAATATTAAACTTGATCCCAATGAAATAAGAGCAATAATGTTCCCGTGCTTCTTCCTATCCACAAACTTTCCAAAGAATATTGTCACAAACGCAGCCACAATAGGAATGGTTGGAATTAGAAAAGCCAAATCTCCGAATATCAGTGACATCTTTTTTTCTCCTTTTATCCTTTAAGTTCAACAAAATCAGTTACATCGACGGTTCCATGCACTCTAAAAATTGATAGTATAATCCCTAATCCAATTGCTGCTTCTGCAGCTGCCAAAGCTATACTAATTATTACTGCAACATGCCCAGTTACAAATGTAGAATCATTATAAAGTGCGAATATTGCGAAATTTATGTTCGCTGAATTTAACATTATTTCTATCGCAATTAACATACGAATAGCAGATTGAGATTTGATAAAACCAATAAATCCAATCAGGAACAGAAGGGTGGCGATAATTACAAAAATATTTGCGTTAAAACTCATAAATCTTCAACCTCCTTCTTAACGAGATATACTGACCCAAGCATTGTTGCCAATAATAATAATCCTAAAACAATCACTGTTCCTCCGTGTACAGTGAACATTTGTCGAGCTAATTCTGCAATCAGCTCTCCTTCATCAAACTCTGTACCGATTGTCCCAGGCCTCCCAGTAAGATCAGGTAATTGCCAAAATGCTAAACTAACTTTTGAGAGAATATACAGAATAATAGCGAATAAGATGAACCCTCCTGCAAAACTTAATCGCCAATCCAAGAGTTTCCAATCTTTTGGTTTTTCGAACATTGCCTCTTTTCCAGAAAGAGAGATAGCAAACAGCATTAATACAGTTATACCACCCGCGTACACAATTATTTGTACAACCAACAGAAAAGCAGATTCAGCGTATAAGAGGAAAATCAATCCAACACCAAGTAGAGAAAAAATCAGCCATAAAACTGCATGATAGACACTCTTTACTGAGGTAGCTAAATAAGCTGAACCTAAAGTATAAACTGCTAATATTAAAAGTACCAGATAATTGAATGCCTCAAATAATTCAGGGGGAAATAAGTATGCCATATTTAGTCCTCTGTTTGTTTATCTTCTTCACTGGAATGCTCGTTACTTGTGGAACTCTCATCAATAGGAATATTCTCGTCTTCAATATCAAAAGGCCCATTTTCCTTTTCGTATTCTTTTAGCTGTTTCTCATATTCTTTTGGATAATATAACTTGTATATATCAAATAAATCTCGGTTTGAATGAAACAGATCTTCTTTTCGAGATGAAGCAGCATCAAAACCAGGCGTATGATATAATGCATCAAATTTACACGATTCAACACAAAAACCACAGTAAGAACATCTTCCGATGAACATCTGAGGATGCTCTAAAGGCCTGTTTTTCTTCCAATGTTTTGGTTGAGGCTTAACAAGAACCATTTCAATGCATTTATTCGGACATATACGAGAACAAGCTTTACATCCTGTGCAGTTCAAGTAATTTAAACCGATTATTCCACGAGCATTAGGTGTGATATGAGGAGTATGACTAAATACGTCCGAAAGGGATAATTCTGGATTGCGATCAAGGATAGTTTGGTCTTTTTTTGCTAATTCTTTTGGGAAATAAATTGTATCTTTATTTCGTCTATCTCCATCTGGCATCGTAAATGGTTTTTTGAAGAGTAATTTTCCTACATAAGACATAGGACGAGTGATTAGAAAACTTGGAATCAATCGAAATTTCGACATTTTATTGTAACTCTCCAAAAACAAGTGGATTCAGTACTAACACAATGATAACAATTATTATATTCAAAATGGCTAATGGTAGTAGTCTTTTCCACCCTATATCTAATAACTGATCAATCCGAACTCTTGGTAGAGCACTCCTGATCCAAATATATAAGAAAATAAAAAGCCAAATTTTAGCTGTGAATATAAAAGCGTTGATAAGAGGGAAATTATCAAAATTTGCTTTTTCTAGTAAAGGAAGATAAGAACCACCCAAGAATAATGATACTCCAACAAATGCACCGATAAGGAGAATAAAGTATTCTGTGGCCATTGACATCATATAACGAAATCCTGTCAATTCTGTACGCCAACCCATTACCAACTCAGCCTCAGCTTCAGGTATATCAAAAGGAACTCGTTCTGTTTCTGCAGCTAAAGCAGTTATAAATACAATAAATCCAATTGGCATGAATAATGCAAAAGGAAGACCTAATGGGGTAGTAGTTTGTTGATTTGCGATGTCAACCAAAGAAAATGAATTTGATACTAATACAACGGCACCTACAGAGAGAATCAGAGGAATTTCATATGAAATCATTTGAGCAGCAGACCTAAACGCACCAAGTAAAGAGTATTTATTATTTGAAGACCAGCCTGTGATTAATACTCCTACTGGATATAATGAAAAGAGGGCAAAAATTAAAAGAAAACCGACAGCAGGATCAGCAATAACTGCTTCTCCCCCTAATGGTAATAAAGCTCCTAGCATGAAGGGGGGGGCAACAATAAATGCAAAAAAACCAATATTAAATGGAAATTTATCTGCTTTCTCTGGAACGATGTCCTCTTTTGAAAAGAATTTTAAAAATTCTGCAATATTTTGTAATAAGCCAAATTTCCAAGTTTTTCCAAAGCGCTTACCAAATCGTATACCAAAATAAATGCCAAATAAAATACCAGATAAAATGCCAAACAAAATGCCAAATAAAATACCAAATATAGTATCAAATATAATACTAAATAAAATATAAGATAAAATCCCAATTAAAATACAAAATAAACTACCAAATAAAAAACCGATCACAATGTAAAACCAATTAAAATCAATGAAGGTAATCCCTCGCATATTCATCATTCTTGGCCATGCCTTTCTTTCGAGCCAGATAAGCATTATAGTATTTACAATCAAAAATAATAGAATAGTTGTCATTTCTAGCGAATCGATCAATGTTGATCGCAATGAATCTTGAATTTGTCCCTCTAATCTTAAAAATCCGAATAACCAATCAACAAAAACTTCAGTAAAACCGTAACCCATTTTTTCTCACCTAACGATCGATTTCTCCCATGCAAAGATCTATACTAGCTAAAATAGGGGCAATATCTGCAACTTTAACCCCGCGAAGGATATGAGAGGTTAAAGCTAGATTACTATAAGCAGGAGATTTAATTTTTACTCGATAAGGTATTTTATCATCATTTCCGATTATATAAAAGCCAGCTTCACCACGTGGATCAGATGTTCTAAAATAAATCTCTCCTTTAGGTAATTTTCTTGGAACTTTTTGCTTTAGTTCTCCTTCACTAGGAAGTTTGTCTAATGCTTGGCGAATGATATGTGTGGATTGTAGCATCTCTTCCATTCTAACCCTATAACGTGAATAACAATCTCCATCAGATTTGACTGGAATATCAAAATTTAATTCATCATATACCAGATAAGGTTCAATTTTCCGAATATCTCCTTGAACTCCTGAGGCACGTAACACAGGCCCAGTTGCACCCAAGTTCAATGCGTCTTCTTTATTTAGAATTCCAACACCCTTGCTTCGTAACATGAATACTCTGGAATGATCACACATATCTTCATATTCTTCGAAACGTTTGTCAAGATGATGTGTTAAGCTCCGAGCGTCTTCTTCAAATCCAGCTGGTACTTCATGCTTTAAACCACCCACTCTGAAATAATTATACATCATTCTAGAACCCATTACATGTTCTAATAGATCTAAAATGTATTCTCGTTCACGAAAAGTTATAGCTTGCATAGTTATCATGCCTACATCAGCTGTAAAGGCAGATAACCAAGTTAGATGAGAAGCAATGCGTTGGAACTCTAGTAGAATCACACGAAGGTATTGAGCCCTTTGACTTGCTTCTACCTCAAGCATTTTTTCGATAGCTAGTATGTAGCTGGCTTCCCATGAGAGACCGCTTACATAACATAACCTATTCGCTAGAGGCTGGAAGGTATTAAATGGACGAGATTCAGCCATTTTTTCAATCATTCGATAGATGTAACCTATCATAATTTCACAATCGACGACTTTCTCACCTTCGATTCTCACTTTAAGAGTCCATAACCCATGATTCACTGGGTGTTGAGGGCCCATATGAATAAACATCTGCTCGCTCATTAATTTGCTTCCGTTTTTTTTATTTTGGGTGTGGTTTAAATGAAAATGGTTTTTCTGGTAGTTTATATTCTCTACGCATGGGATAAAGTTCAGAAATATGCTTATGCTCAAATTCATCCCATTCTTCTGGTAATAGTAAGCGTTTCAAGTTTGGATGGTCTGTAAATTCTATCCCATATAGGTCAAATACTTCTCTTTCATGCCAATTGGCAGAAGCCCATATGGATGTAATAGAGGGAATCTTTGGATTGTCACGATTATCTAATTTAACATGAACTTGAATAATTGTAGAATCTCCATCCCATCTATCAATGTGATAGACAACTTCAAAATACGTTTCCCAATCCACACCTGATACAGCTTCTAATGAAGGAAATTCTAGTTCAGAAGCAATAAAATCCATGAACTGTAACAAATTTTCTGCAGTAACATGTACTTTGAGACGGTTAGAGCTCTGAATTTCGGCTTGTAGTATTTTCCCTGTATATCGCTCCTTTATTTTGGACATATGAGTCTCAATTTCGGTCATTCTTCAACCTCCTGCAGTTTTCCCTTAATACGAAGACGATAATCAATTAATGGAGGATTTCTTTCGTAAAATTCACGTTCTTCTTCAATAAGAGGTTCAGGTACAAAAACTCCATCAGCTCTGATTTTCTCTTGTAACCGATGAATTCCAGCCCACATAGCTTCTGGACGGGGAGGACATCCTGGGACATATACATCTACAGGTATAACCTGATCTACTCCCTCTAATATTGTAGGAGCTTGCCAAAATGGCCCTCCACTAATGGCGCACTCTCCTGTAGCTAAAACCCATTTAGGAGCAGGCATTTGATCGAATACATCTCTTAATCGTGATGCAAATTTTATACTGACGGGGCCATTTATCCATAAAACATCACAATGGCGGGGGCTTGCTCTAAATAATACTCCAATTCGTTGGGTGTCATATCTACCCGCAGCAGTTGCTCCCATTTCGATCGCACAACATTTCATCCCTAAATACACAGGATAAAGACTACAACGTTGAGCCCAATTCCGCAACCAGTTTATTAAAAAAGTTACAATATTCCGAGATTTTGTGAGGACTACATTGGGCATTGGTTCATAGATGTCTAACTCTCCAAGAGCCTTTAGTTCTTCATTACTTGCCATTTGTTACACCCAAGACAAAGTACCTTTTTTAATCCAAAAAAATAATCCTGATAACACTAGACCTGCAAAAGCACCCATTACTATCATAATGGTTACTTGTCGATCTATAATTAGTTCTCGAAAAGCAAAAGCCCATAGTAAAAAAAATATTGTGAGAACATCAAAAATCACAAAAACTACTGCAAAAGTATAGAACTGGATATTGAATTTAACTTGGGCATCACCGATTGGTTTTTCTCCACATTCATATGTAGTGCTTGCCCGTTTTAATCGGGGTATATTAGGTGCTAATAAATATTGAATAACTTTAATGGCAATTGGGCTTGCTAAACCTGCTATCAGAAATAATCCTAGATGAGTCATTTCGATATCATACATATTAATCCCATAAAAAAATATTAATCTGTTAGTTTAGTCGAATTGGTAGTATAACAGTCTATTTTGAAATGATTGCTAATTAAATCCCTTCCCTTTGTTGTTGATTTTAATATTTTCTACATATTAAAATTTAAGATGATACAAATTATAGCTTTTATCGCTACAAATTATTGCTATTTAAAATACAAATTGGAAATATCAAAGAAATATTTCCACTCTATTCTGTACAAGGTAAACATTGTAGACAGTTAATTTATTAATTTATGTGTCAGAATATTGTATGGTGTTATTGTGAAAATTCTTCTAATTATTCCCCCAATGGAAAACACAGTAACCAAATACCAGCTTGCTTTCCTTAATTTTACAGCCCCTCCTCTTGGTCTTGGATATATCGCTGCTGTTCTAGAAGAAAATGGATATTCTAAAATTCGTATACTCGATGCCCCAACATTAAATTTCTCTCCTGCTGATTATAGACGATATTTAAAGCGATATTCTCCCGACTTCCTTGGAATTCAGACGTTAACACCAAACTTTCAAAACGCACTATTAGCAGCGCAGATTGCAAAAGAGGAAAAGGTTCCAATAGTGTCATTAGGTGGTTATCATCCTTCTGCTATGCCAAATGAAAGTTTAGAATTATCTAGAGGAAACATTGACGTAATTTTTCGCGGAGAAGCGGAATATACTGTATTGAAGTTTATTAATGACATAGAAAGGGGAAAAGATTGGAAAAATAATTTAGGAATTTCATATCTTAACAACGGAAAAGTAAAAAATAACCCTCTTGCGCCTCTTATTCAAGATCTTGATTCACTACCATTACCTGCACGTCATTTACTACCAATGGATAAGTATCGCATATTTGGATCGTCTTTTCCAGCAACATCTATCCTCACTAGCAGAGGTTGTCCTTACACATGCGATTTCTGCAGTGTTTCATCATTCTATGGGTCAAAATGGAGACCTCGATCTCCTAAAAAGATAGCTGAAGAAATTCGTTATCTAAGAGAAGTAATGAACTTAAAAGCAACTGCTTTTGTTGATGATCTTTTCTTTATATCAAACAAGAGAGTAAAGAATCTTTCAAATGAACTACGCCAAATTAAAGATATTTATTGGGGAGCTACCACTCGTGCAGATAAAGGTAATTCCCTTGAATTACTGCACTTAATGAGAAAAGCAGGATGTAGGTTAGTTTTTGTTGGAGTAGAGTCTGGTAATCAAACTATTTTAGACAATATTCACAAACAAACCTCAACTTCTCAAATTGAAAGATATTTCGATAACACAAAGAAAGCACATATGGATTCATTAGCTTCAGTTTCTTTTGGATTTCCAGGAGAAACTAAACAAACTATTGTAGATACCGTTAATTGGATAGTTGATCGTCTTGACCCATCATTGGCCTTATTTACTCTTGCTACTCCTTATCCAGGAACAGAATTTTATCAAAAAATGGTTCAAGACGGTAAGATTGCTGAACATGATTATAGTAAGTACAATCTTTTTCACCCAATCACTGAAACTTCAGGATTATCACGAGAACAGATGAAATCATTAACAAAATGGGCGTATAAGCGATTTTATTTACGGCCTAGTAAGATTTTCCAAAATACATTTCGAGAACTTAGATACTCCATGGAAAGTTATGGGATCAGCCAATTTTTATATAACAGTACAGTCTTTGCGAAGGGGATAATTAATATGAAAATACTTACTTCAATGTAGTACTTAATTAGTCATTATTCTTGATTTTTAACACTATTAACCACATATCTAGAGTTTTCATCTTATAATTGAATAAAAAGGTTCAAAAATGTTGATTATAGTTATGTCATGATTTATCATAGCACAAAGTAAAAAAATGATTAGTTAGTTCATCTATGCAAGAAAAAAGCATAATTGCATTTTAATTAATAAACATCTCACAACAAACTAACAATAGATTTGTTGAATTAGTGGAATGATCTAAGTAATCGAAACGGAACCCAAAAGAAGAAGGTAATCAAAGATTAATCATAACTGTGAATAACGTGAGGATGCTGCATATGGAGGAACTTCAAAACATTATCGGTAAAGCAAAGGCATTAAAACAAAGAAAAGAGATTAAAGAAGCAATTTCATTATTGGAGAAGGCACATGAAATCGGAGTCGAAAATAATGCGGTCGAAGACTTAGTAGATATCCACAATCAACTAGTCTTAATGTATTATCAAAATTCAGATCCCGAAAAGTTCTCTAAATCCTATAATTTTGCTCGTACTTTAGCTGCAAAGATAAATTACAGTCGCGGCCTAGTTGAAACATTTATGAATATGGCTTGGGTTGAGACCGATAGTGAAAACTTCATTGAAGCTGTTTCCCATGCAACACAAGCATTATCTATTGATGAAATTCTGGAAAATTCCAGTGCATTTACCACATGTCTATATGTTATTTCAGAAGCAAATTTTAAAATAGGGGATGAAAAAATGGGAGTCAAATATCAAAAACTGTATCAGAGAAAACTTATGCAATTATCTACTAGTGAAGAAGAGATGCTTAAGAAAATTCCTGAACTTAGCAAAGGAATGACCAAGGAAGAAGATCTAGATTCAAGAGTACGTCAGGCGCTAGATGAATTAGACTCTTTCTAATATTCTTTGTTTTTCTCTAAAATATAAGGATAATATTTACATAAATTTTGTTTCGTTATTTATGTATGGATTAAACTTGATATACTGAGAGGAATACAAAAGTTGACAGAGTTAAATTATCATTCAATTCCCCGATCTGAAATCGAAGCACGAATAACGATTCTCAAGAAAAAATTAAATGAACACAATCTTGATGGTGCCTTATTTTTTTCAATAACGGAATTATATTATTATTCAGGATTTGGAGCAGATGGAGCAATATATATTCCTACCGATGGGGAGCCTGTACATCTTATTAAACGGAATATTAGTCTAGCACAACAATATTCACGAATTGAAAATTGTCAACCGTTTGGGAGAAAATCTAAGATTTTTAAAACTCTTGAAATATCAGATGATTCAAAAATCGCATTGGAAAAGGATATTTTATCTCATTCATTTGTTGAATTTTTAATGACGACATCTGGCGGTATTGAACTGGAAAATGGCAGTAATTTGTTTAGATCAATTCGTTCCATAAAATCGAAATTTGAAATTGATCAAATTAAACAGGCTGCAGCACTTGTTGACCGTTCTTTCGATCATTGTACAGAAATTGCACAGCCAACAATGACGGAAATTGAATTATCCTCACAATTGAATAGTTGGTTGCTTAATAATGGTCATGATGGTTATATAACAACACGTGCGTTTAATTCCCCACTAGTACACTATTCATATGTTATCTCAAGCCTTTCATCGACTTTAAATATCCTTTTCACACCAATATCTGGGTACGGACTTTCTACTAAATATCCATACGGACCATCCAAGCAAAAACTTGGGAAAAACAAGCCATTCATTATTGATACATGTGGAAATCATTCGGGGTATATCTCTGATACAACTAGAACATTCATTTGCGGAAATTTTGATAAAGATACCCGGGAACAACTTAGTGCGCTTATTCAAATAAAAGAATATCTGACACGTAATTTGAAGCCGGGAAAAAATCTAGGAAACCTCTATAATGAAATTATGGAATTAAGTGTAGAATTAAAAATCGAGAATCAATTTATGGGAACTAAAAAAGATCGTGTTGCGTTCCTTGGACATGGTGTTGGATTAGAACTAGATGAATTACCAATTTTTTATCCTAAAGGCCCAGATCTTATATCAGGTAATACTATTGCTTGTGAACCTAAGTTCTATATTCAAAATAAAAAAATCTTGGGTATAGAAGATACGTTTGTTATTACTGAAAGTGGAAACAAATTGCTTTCAAAGTCCCCGAATCAATTTGAAATCAGTTCCTAGGAATGATTACATGTATATTGATCTTCACTGGTATTTTATTGATATATAATGGTTTGAATATCTATTTAACTTGTTAAAGTGAAAAATAATGAATTCTAAAGAATTAGTTAGAGCATCATTAGATAATAAACCCCTTTTTATTGTGAATGATTATAAATTCATTCTTAACCCATTAACAGAACAAGTACCTGCCACAACTTCTGCGCTTCTAGAAGCTGCTGCCAATGTTATCATTGAAAAAATGGATAGAAACAAGTACGATAAAATTATAACTGAAGAAGACAAAGGAGGTATATTGGTTTCAGCAGTATCTTTATTATCGGGTTTACCATTTGGAATGGCAAGATGGTACCCAAATCAATTAGCTTCTCAAATCAGTTCAATTTTTTCTTGTGAATATATTGATAAAGGCACCTTATACATATGTGGAATAGAATCTGGAGATCGTGTTTGTATTATTGATGATATTATTAGTACAGGTGGTACAATAATTGGCATGATAAAAGCTATGCAACAAATCGGAGCTGAAATTGTGGATATCATTGTAATTGGCGAGAAAATTGAATATAAAGGAATTGAAAGAGTTTTCAATGAAACTGGTTTTTCAGTTAAATCAATTTTTAAAGTATCTATCTCTGATGAATCATCAACAGTTATAGAATCAACATTAAGCTCAGGAATAAGTGAAAAGAACATTTAATTTGAAATAGATATTAATAAATAATAATTGAATTCACTTGAATTTTTCCAGATTAAGTGATAAAAATGCCTCGTTGGTTTGGTAGCTCAGGAATTAGAGGTTCATTCCAAGACATAAATCCAGAATTTGCAATGAATTTAGGAAAAGCAGTAGGTAAGGTTTTTATAAAAAAAGAATTCTCCTTTATAGCTTCTGATATCAGAGCCACATCTAATTTGCTGAAATCATCTTTTCTAAGCGGATTTAGTAGTGAATCAGGATCAATAGTAGACATTGGATTAGCTCCAACACCAGTTTTATCATTTATTTCTCACTACAAAAGAACATTAGGAATTATGCTCACTGCATCGCATAATCCTCCTTCAAACAATGGTTTTAAGTTATTCCTTGATGGAGGAGAATGTTCGGAAAAAATAGAACTACAAGTAGAAAAAATACTAGAAAATAATCTGAATTCTCCTATGAGCAATAAAGACCGATTAAGCGGATGGAAAGATACTGGTGTGATTTCTCATGCTAGTAATAATGATTTTATAGATAAATACCTCAGTTTCCTCTTAAATTATTTCAAAATTAATATCAAAAATCAGAAGATTGTATTAGATTGCGCTAATAATGTTCCAAATCTCGTATCACCTTTTGCACTAAAGAATATTGGAAAATTTGATTTAATTACAATAAATAATGAGTTAGATTCTTCTTTTCCGGGTAGGCCTAGTGAACCTTCAGCAGTGAACCTTCAAATTCTGAAAGAAAGAGTAATCGAAGAAAATGCTTATCTAGGGATAGCTCATGATGGTGATGGAGATAGATTCGCAATCATTGATGAAAAAGGTGATTTTGTTAATTCTACAGCATTAATAAGCTGTTTTGTTGATCATCTTGATTATTCTGACCCAAATCAGAATAAAATTATATTAACAAGCGATTGCACAAAACAAGCTAAAGAAATCGCAGAAAAAAGAGGAGGAACTGTAATTATTAGTGGGATTGGAAAAAATAAAGAATATTTTGACGATAGGAGTATTCTATTTTTAGCAGAGCCAAATAAACTCATTTTTCCAGAACTAGGTAGATGGATTGATGGATTATTCCCCGTGTTAAAATTACTAGAATTGTCGGAGGGAGAACCAATTTCAAAATTCATCGCTGAATATGATTATCGCAAAATTCTGAGAAAAGCGTTCAAAATAACCACTGAAGACCAACTTCGTACAAAAAACCTAATTAAGGAACTTCCACATATCTGGTCAGAAAAGATTAACGAAATATCGAATATAGATGGAATAAAATTGTATTTCAAAGATGATACAAGTGTATTGATACGTTTCTCTGGAACTGAGCCTAAAATTAAGTTTTATATTGAATCCTCATCTAGAAGAAAGAATGAAAACAAATTAGATGAAATAATAAAGAAGTTTGAATTTCACGACCAAGGAAAAGATTGTTGAATGGTAAGAATGTATGGAATATAGCATGAAAGATGTTTAATTGACCAATAACATTTCTAACGAATAATGAATAAAGAAAACGTGAGGTTAATTGTTTTATGTCAATGGTATATAAATCTGGATATCTAAAGGTTATATTTGGTCCAATGAAAAGTGGAAAAAGCGGGAGGTTTATAAGAATTTTCAAAGAACTTGAATTTTCTGAAAATAAATGGAAAGCATTTAAACCCGCCGTTAATACTAGGGAAAAAGGTATTGTTTCTCGTGCATTCGATCTTTTTCTTGAAGCTACAGTGGTCAATGAAAATTCTCCCGAATTAATATTAGAACACTTACAAGAAGATCAATTCAAAATAATTGGAATTGATGAAGCACAATTTTTTAATAATCGGTTAGTAGAGGTTGTCGATCGCTTATTACGGGATAAATATCATGTTATTGTTAGTGGTTTAATGCTGAATTTTAGAGGAGAACCATTTGGACCGATGCCATATATTATTGGACGTTCAAATGAGATAACACGCCTTACTGCTATTTGTGACACCCCAGGTTGTGATCAAAGAGCAACACGAACTCAAAGATTAATTAGAGGAAAACCTGCACAGTATGATAGCCCACTAGTTGTTATTGAAGGACAAGGAGAGATTGAAACTTACGAGGCTAGGTGTGTAAATCATCATTATGTACAGAGGAAAACTGAAAATGATTAATTTTTATCCTACACAAACGCTTTATTTAGAGGATGAATTATCTAACTAGTTAAACTGGAATGAAATTACTACAAAGCACCAATGAGAAATAAATAATGAAAGAAAATGGAGTCATTTTTAAAATCTTGGCTATGAACCTCCATTTTAACTAGTTGTCCTGATTTGAATGGCGTCAATTCGTGGTTGAAAAAAGGTAAATATCCGTGCAAATCCTGTAGATGCTTTCAAT
>SDBT01002205.1_pt1 | contig 34683 bp, 51 predicted proteins | sample 2277101 | NCBI WGS metagenome assembly SDBT01 (sample SAMN10404973, study PRJNA504765) | marine sediment metagenome | isolation source: marine sediment core GS10_PC15, 103 cmbsf | place: Arctic Ocean: Southern Knipovich Ridge | collected 2010
GTCGGCCTCCACTTCGGCCACACGTATGATCTCAGTGCATGCTTGCCCTACAAGCTTAGCCGGTACCAATTCCAGAATGCGGTCAGCCATATGTACCACGCCTTGATAGCGTGCGTCCTTCTGGGCGCCGCTCAGGTTGCCCCATGGTTCGATTCCATGTTCACGTAACGGCATTTTTCTTTCCCCCCCCCCCCTTACAGGTTGTCAACTACGCGATCAGTAAACCTGTCGCGCAGGATATCGTACACAAGGTTCGTTCTTGTCAAGCCGGACGTGTCGCACACCCGGTGGGACAAGCGGTACTCCGCTTCAAGCTGTGCCTTGCCCATGTCGCGTAGTTGTGCGTATTGCTTACGCGCTTCGGACAGTTGCATAAAGTAGCGCTGCTCGGTTGCTGTGGTTGCTACTACTTCGATCGTGGTGTTGGTCATTGTCTTCTACTGCCGGGGCTCCCAGCTAGTCTGTTCAGTCAAACACTGTTTTGTGTTGGTCATGTCAATACTATACTACGTTCTTGTCAGGATTGCAAGCTCTCATCAAAGATAATTTGAAGTTTCTTTTTGCGGGTGCGGGGCGGACGCTTGTATATCGCGGCGGCGCGGCTGCGTATCAGTCCGGCTGCCTTGCGGAAGTGCCATGCGCCAAACGGATAGCCATCCACGCGCTCAGAGTGGTAGTCAGACACACACCCGGCCACCAGCTTCCCATCAACCACCAAGCGATATGGAAGCCCCTTATCCCGTACGCAGATGGGACAAACTAGAAGGTCATACTGCTGCTTTGGTAGGCGTTCGTTTTGTGGTGTGTTGGCCATTGTCATTTTCCTGTGTTGCCGGGCGGTGTGGAGCCGCCCGGCATGGCAGCTAACCTACGATGCGTTGTTCTTCTCAGTACGTAGACGTTTGAGGTCAGCAAGGCCAGCAAGCGGACGCATAGTGCCCCTCGATGCGAAGCTACCATACACCTTGAAGCCGCGCTTGGCTTTTTTTGTCGTCTTGGCTTTGTCGGTGTTTGCTGCTGCTGTGTTGGTCATGTCAATACTATAACCCAGTTCTTGACAGAAGTCAAGTCCTATTCACAAAAAAGTTCAAGTTTATTTTGCTGGCCTAAACCCAGGTGAATTCATCGTATTTCATACGCAACACAATCGAGCCCATAATGTCTGAGCCACAACGCACCCAATACGGATTCAAGAACGCGTCCTGCCGCAAGTTGAAATAACTGTACAGTACACCTGTGTCATGTCCGTCTCTGGACAGCCGGATAGCCAAGGCTCGGTCCTTCCCATCTTCCGAAAAAACATGTGCGGTTTCTACGTCCATCTCAAGTTCATTCATATCATTGTCCCCTTGCTTCTTCATTACAGTACTCAAAACTAACCGTCATTTCCGTTAGCAGCTCATGGGTTGTAGGGCTGTTGAACATCGACATCTTGAGCCACACTGTATCCCTAGTGAGCAGCCCTATGTCAAGGTGTCCCACGTCCCGCGTAACGTCCCGACCATAACCGACTGGTGTCTGTAGCCACAGCATACAATCGCGGCACGTACGGATACTGAACTCACTGAACTTGAAATTATTGCGAGTGTGAATCGCAAACAGGGCGACCGCCGTGCGGCGTGGTTGCGTAGGTGGGTTGAGGTTGTTTAACCAGAAGCGCCGCTCTGACCATATACTGTACACGTCTGCAAAGAAGCGTAGTACCCTTGGGTGGTACCCGTCCGGCGTCGCAAGGAACTTCAGCTCCGCCACGCCTTCCCCTTCCGACCCGGCGTGGTACCCGACTTCGCCCGAAACGTTGACCGACGTGTTGCCCTTGAACGGTCCGAACCAGTCAGCGACGTTAACGGTCACCTCACACACTACGGGCGTACCTTGCGTCCTAGGGTGTCCCACCGCGCACGGACAGGGTACAGGGGCCGGTAGGGCCACGGCGGGCACTATGGTGGTAAGGGCAGCGCGGGTGCTAGCTCTGCCACGGGTGGCAGACTGAGCTGCGGTACTGGTTAGCATCAAGGCTATCAGCACAGAAAATGTCAAAATCAAAATGAAACTACACGCCACATACCACCCTATAGCCTTTGCTTTCCGTTTATCTGTCATAGTCCCATCCTCCTTGTGTTGGTGGCACAGGCAGGACTCGAACCTGCAATGCCCTTGCGGGTCAGCGAATTTAATATCGCCGCGTCTTCCATTTCCACCACTGTGCCCAATCACTACTATACTACAGACGGCCCAATATGCTCACCTGTTACCGCCCGTCGTGAACGGTACCGCCTTGGTGTATCCCGCCTTGATAGCCCCTTGGGACTTCGTGGTGTCACCGTCGCCGCATAGGATGCGCTCCTGCTCACAAACATATTCCCGATCGAGCGCCATGACAACACGTTTGTCGATCTCGTTCTCCAACGGGTCACCGAGGAAGTTGAGCAGGGCTTGAGACAACCACGTCCGCACCCGATGCTGAAAGTCGTACATGTGTGCAAAGAAACCAACAGGCGGGTCAAGGTCCGGCGCTGGTGGTGGGTTCTGTATCTGAGCCTTGACGTCTTCTAGTAGCCGGCGTACGTTGTCCAGCTCCTCATCAGCGGCCTCAACGTCATACGGAGCGGCTTTACACTGTGCCTCAATGTAGGATTGCTCATCGGCGCTCAGCTCGAGGACAACCTGCCGAAGGCTGTCGCGCCCCTTACTGTCTTCAATCTCGCCATGGTACAGCTTTTCGAGTTCTGGTTTATCCATTTCCCCCTCCTTCGTCCGCCCAAGATTCAAGCGCCCCTTCATCTTCCAGATCGAGCACAGTTGATTTCACTTCGTTGGTGGGGTTGGTAGCAGCCCTGATGCGGAAATGCTTACACCTTGTCACGGTTACTGCCACGTCTGCTCCACAGCACCCTTTGTATAAGTACTCCGCTATACCGCAGTTCTGATCTGTGTTGGGGAGGTACAGCCTACAGTGATAGCACAGGGAGCTAGCCCGGCGCTGAGCGTCTGCGTCAACGTCAGTCCACACAGCGGCCCCGTAGTGCTCTTGTAGTTCCACCAGCCGGTCTTCTCCTGTCGTAACCGGCTCTAGTGCTACAGGCAACCGTTCATCAATCTGAATCAACTGATGCTCAGTGCGCTCAACGCGTCCTTCAATGCGTTCAAGTATCTCTTGTAAGTCACTATCCATGTCATCCTCCTCGTGTGCCTTCCACATCGTCCTTTGAAAGTACCACACAGACCCCCCTTGCCTTAACCTGGTCCACATGTACCATTGTTGATAGACGCGTTCACAACAATCTGAACATCAATCACGTTCACCATACCACTACCATCTATGTCACAAGGCCCGGAACCAAGCGCCAACAGGCCCGGCGTGGTTGACGTCAACGGTACAGTTGTAGCGTCGGGAGCCGCTGCAACAAGACCTACCGGCTGCAAAGATAATCCAACAAATGCTGACGTAGTGGTAACAGCTAGGTTCATAAACATGGTACCATCAGGAATTTCATTCTGATTAACCCCAAAAACAATACACCTCACGAACCCTTCTGTGCTGGTACAAGAAACTGACTTGCTTAAAGCTACAAGAGCCAATGAAGTCTGACCGCTGATAGCTTTGATAACAACACTGTCAAACAAAATATCAAACTGTAGTGATGCAACGCTCTCTCCCGCCGGTACTTCTAATACTACGGGAACTGTCACAATGGTATCCGGTAATGCGTTACTATCTTGAATTCTCAAGTTAGCAGCACTACTTGGCAACACCATAACCAACAAACACACCATAATCATTGTCAATGTTTTCATTTCCGTTCTCCTTTTTATTTATCCTTGTAGTCTGTTTGGTAGAAACCACTACCTTTGAACCGTATACTTGACGACGTGGGTACCCTTTCCATACTGATACGACAGGACACCCGCCCGTGAGAAGCCTCAATGCGCTGTTGGCTAGTGGTACCCTCCAACCGTAATGGTTGAGCAGCAACCAGTTCGTCACATTCTTGTATCACGTTACGGCGGCCCATCGGTAGGAAGCGCTCCTTAAGCCCATGTGCCGGACACCTGAAAACGTATAGCGGCATAGTGCCTCCCTAGTATGTCCTGACCCGGTTTTGGCCCCGCTTCTTTTTGAAGTTCTTCCAGTGGTCAGGGTCATGGCCCGTACCCCGGCATCGGTAGCAGTCCTCATTACGTCCGGCTTTATCTCGTTGCGCACCTGTGCCCCTGCACCGCGTGCAAGCGGCTTCGTCATTCTTGTCCATAGGTACCTCATTTCGGTGTGACGTTACGAATCCCAAGTGTGTCTCACGGTATAGGGTACCGCGAGTGGTGGTATCAAGCATCAAGCCATCTCCAGCGGGTGAAGTGTGGGCAGCCGGGTGAGACAACGCATAAATAAACCAGTACCCCCGCAAGGCTGGGTTATATGCGCGTAGCGAAACCCACCCGACTGCCACTCGTGTGTGGTTCCGCTGCTGGCAGCCATGTAGTACGGAACCACTGGCAGGCGGTAACCGCGTTCATATAATGGCAGCAAAGCACTAGACAGCCACACACGAAAACCATTATACCCTTCCTGCTGATCCCACCGCCTGCACAAACAACCCCGTAGGTGTCACAGACGGCCCACCCGCACATTTCCAGTAGGGTGCATTCATGCTAAAGAATAGATTCACCGCGTCTGCTAAATCGTCCTCTGTGTACCCCGTCAAGATAACATATTGATATGTACCGGGACGCTTACGGGCCTGTACGATTAGGCGGATATTCTCTTCACGTATAGTGCGCATTTCCTTGTTAGTGTCTTCCACCACACGTTCCTGGTCTGCCACGGCCTTGCCGGCTTCCATAACCGGGAGGTCATGTTCGTTTTCCTTCTCGTCAAGCCCATTGCCACCCCGGCCCGTTACTTTGTTGCTGCGGAGGCTACCTGTGGCCAACCCTTTTCGTCCTACGTCCCTGTGCAGCTTGGATGCATACTCACAAGCTAGTTTCTTTTCCAGTTCCGCAAACGTGGCCTCTGGTCGCTTCATAGCGGTGGCCTCGGCGTCTGTGTCTTCCTGTTTTTCATCCATGGATGCTTTCTCCTTTGCGTCTCCGGTTTCCATACCGGTCATATAGACGGCACCGCCTACGCGGTGAGCCTGTTCATTCCTATTGTACTCCTTGGCCACCCCTTATGGGTAGCCATAGTAGCGAGTGCCGTTCTTAGTCCACAACAGCGTCAGCCCTACAAGTATAGATGCGTCACACATCTCATAGTTTGGAAAGTGACGACTGTTAGGTGGACGGACCCCCACGGCTGCCACCACGTTGATCCATTGGGGATCACGTTTTGTGAAATCGATGCTTCTATAAATCTGTGTATTTTTGTTTACATGGGCCATGTCAATACTATCGCATGAATCGTGTCAGGAGTCAACCCCCTTGTCAGATTTATTTTCGGCGGCGCGAAGCTCGTCTACCCTGTACATGAACTGCGTCCACATCTCAAGCGCTTGCGGGTCCTTGCGTATCAACCGCATGATATCTTTGCTTGACGAGTCGAGGAACCCCGGTGCGTGTTGGTGTTGTATCACCTGGTCCGGGCCGCCGAAATACTTGATGTCCATCTCCTGAAGTTGTTTGGCCGCGCTGATCATGCGAGTGGCTAGCTCTAGCATATCCTTGGTGTCAAGTCGAGCCAACAGCAGGTCCTTGGCATCGCCTTCCAAGCGCCGAACTGTTGCCATGAGATAGCGGTAGCAAATGCGCTGACCGGCACGGGATGTCTTCAGCGTAGTCCGAGCGTACTTCTGTGCGGCGGCCCCCTGTGCCCCTTGGCGTTTGCGGTCAAGGTGGCGATCCCACGCGGAGGCCCTGTGCTTCCATTGCCACTTGGTGGCAGCCCGTGTCAACTGCTGATATTTTATCATCCTCCCTAAGAATGGAATGGGCTCCTTTGACAGCGTCACTATCTTGCGGCCCGGCCCTAGGTCACGGAACGCACAAAAGCAAGCGAACGCCGCTGGGGTTTCGCCCTGCTGTTGTGACCAAGCATTAGACGTGTATACCCTATCCGCCCTTACCGTTGTGTCAATCCCGCGTGGTTTCTTGGGACCCCGTTTTGCCATGTTGCTACCCTGCCCTTTCTATACTTTGATGTATGATAACACGGGCCTGCTATTGTCTTTGCCTAGCATGTCGTCACGATGCAGCTCCTCGGGGAATTGCTTGAGGTTATTGATGACAGCGTTAAGTGTGGCGTCAAGTTTATCTTCATGTGCGATCTTACGCTTAGCACGTTTACCGATATCAACCAACTCCGCTAAGCGCCACAGCTCCGCAATCCCAACGGCTATTGGGGATGTGATGGGCTTGGTGAGTGTGGCATCTTGCGCCGGGGGCTCCACAGCCTTTGCAAAGACAGCGTTCTTGCGGGTTTCAAAACCATGCTTGTCAAAGAACAACCACCACAAGGTCTTCCTCACAGTAGCGCTTTCCAGCATGTTAACTACAACTTGCATCGTACTGCATGCGTAATGGCCTTTTCGGTTTCGTATTGTGCGAATGGCACGAGCAAGAGCTATCTCCCGGCCATACACCATGTCAAACTTGTCCGATGCGCTACAGTTTGCCCACGTGCGGGCGGCGCGGCGCAATCCAAAAATGTCAGAATGGAATATACAGCATTCTGTCCTACCTGTACCGCCAAACATGTTCAGCGTAAATGGGTAGTCTACCCAGCGGACCACGATGGTGGTTGTAATACCTTGCGCGTTTGGGTTGCCACCGTCCCACATGATGTTAGGCAGCCCGAGCGTCATGAATGTCTGTGTTGTGTTCTCCATAATTTGTCTCCTTAAAGGTTGATCTGTAGCGCTACGTTCAGGAGGCTAACGACCTGCTCCGGTGTCCTGTACACCTTGTCATTCCACGTTACGCGGCTCCACGCTTCACCCTGTCCGTACCTAAGATCAAGGGCCGCATAGATCGAGTTACTTACGTTGTCCGCCACATCTTGCACGTCGTATTTAATAGCCATCATACTCATAGCCATGTCAATGGCACCAACCAAACAGAAGCACGTGGCGGACTGTGGGCCACCAGCCACCACTGTGACGGTCCGACCACGTTCGTTCCTGTAACAGGTGCCTTGTGTCCAGCCCACCTCCGTCAGGATACGGATAACCAACCGGATAACGCGCTGGTGTGCCAGCTTAAAGTCACGTATTGGTAACCGCGCATACTTAATAAGGTCGGCTTCCACGTCCCGAAACTGTTTACCCGTGGTACAGGCTTTGACGCGACCCTTGCCCTTACCAAGCTCCACACGATATTCATATATAATCGGCATCATATCTATTCTCCGTTCTCCTCTTTGAAAGCCGCTAGGACGGCGAAGCGCGTATCGTTGTTAGCCAAGGGGTGGTCTACCTTTTCCATCGCGCTGAGAGCGCGGCGCAATGCCCTACGTTGCCCGGTGATAAGACTGAACTGATGGTCCGCCGCACAGGCTACCGTGCCCCGTAGCACCACAGCCGGATATGCCTCGCTCCTGTGTCGTATGTGAAGCAACGGTTTCACCGTCAGGACAACGGAACAGGTTGTTACCCCGCGCCAGATATCATCTTCGCTGTAGTCGCTGTAGTCGCTGTACCACCTAACCAGAATGGTACCAATGGTTTCGTCTTCTTCGCCTGTGATAGTCATGTAGCGCTCCACGTAACCGTAAACGCCCAGCTCCCGCACTGCGGTAACTAAGTCATACTTCTTTGTCATACGTCCCACCTTTCGGGTAGTGCGTCCCACCAACTACATGAGCTACACTCCATGATTTGAAAGTCTAGCAGATCGTCAGCTTCTGTGTTGGTGTCGTCCACCACTATTTTCATGTCAGCACCACACCAGCTACACGCCCGCAACCTCCGAATAGGATGGCACACCAGGTGCCATGAAAGCAAGGCCCACGCTACCACACCGCAGGGACGCCTGAACGGTATTGTCGGGTTGCATGTCATAGCCCTGATAGTAGCGGTTAGCCAATCCGCCGCCGAGAAAACGGTCACGCTCACGGCCTCAATTATCGTCATGGCTACCTTGCTTTAACTTGTCAATAGCAGCACATTCCTTTAGGTATGCCTTGTGCTTTTCCCTGTCACGCCTACTGTAAAACGACAGGGTATCCACATCCCACCCTAGGTCAGTGCAATCCATGTTCCTAGCTTCTATCTGCGGCGTACCAGCGGCCCCAAACTGTGATACGCTCAACCACACCTCACGCCCATTACTAGCGTCTTTGACGCATATTGCTAGGTCACTGCAATTGGGGCCTATGGTGTTTTCCAGCTTAAGAGTAACGTCGCAGTCTGTCATACCCAATGCCCGCGCTCTTTCCTCCATCCTTTTGACCATGTCGTACAGCGACCACGTTGTAGGGAGGGAGGGCGGCATGGGTACCAGTGGCCACCGTTTTTCACGTGCGGGTATCCCTGTCTTAGTGATGAAGGGATGAGAGCGTGTGGCAATATGAAAGAAGGCCAATATCTCTGGCAGTGTGGTGAGTCCGCGTATGCGGTCCGTTACGGCTAGCAGCGTGCGCACCAAAACGATAACCACAGCGCCGCATACTAGTGTCATGGTATCCATATATTTCTCCTTTACGTCTGTTCCAGTTTGATGTTGTTTGCCTTACGTATAGCGGCGGTTGCACGCGCACCATGGTCACATTCAAGTGGTGAGCATAGGTCAACATACTCGCGTACGTGGTTGGCCTCCTTGGCATACCATCCCAGGGCTCGCCGTAGGATAGTGTATCGCTTCTCGTGTTGTTCAATCGTTAGCTTTGTCTTCATGTTGTCGTCACCTCTTGGTGTGGCACGGGCACTCCTGGTGTTCTTGGCGGTACTCCTCGTACTGGCTCACCTTCAGGTCATAGATGGCGGACCCCACCAACCACAGGACCGCTAAAACAAACAGGACTGAAAAAATGGGGTGGCGCGTCATACTAGTCGCTCCCGGTGACACGAACAGTTCTTGTGTTTTTTGAGATACTGTTCATACTGCAAGTACTGTTGGTGCTGGTCTATCCGCACGTTTGTGTCATAGATAGCATACCACACAGTTCCCAGTCCAACTAAAACAGCCACAGCAACCCAAGCTACCAAGGCCACATGAGTACTATCCTTCACTTGTTCCGTCATGTCTGTCACCCCCACACGTAGTGCACAAATATGCAACACCACATAATCATGAACACTGAAGCGGCTGAGAAAATACGCACCGCCCTAACAAATCCTAGTGCGGCTGCTATCTGTAAGTTTGTCTTTTCAGAAGCAGCCTTGACCCGGTTAATCGTGTTTGGGCCGCCGAAAATATACCCCACACCACCCGCTAGCAGAATGTACAGCAGTACCACACGTACAAGCATCGTCTCAACGTCTGTCATTGGCTACACACCATTCCCTTCGGCTTTCCACCTGTTATACCCGTCCAAGTCTTTTCCAGTCCATACAGCATCCTTACCGGCTGAGAAACCCGCATTATACACCTTGTTCAAAAACAGAGTGAGCACGGCTGCATCGTCCTCACTACTGTATGTCAAGTTCGGTGCCAAGTCGGAAGGACTATCAATGAACCAACTCGCATGGCTGCCACAGAGAGAACATCCGGCAAGGTGCTTCACAACTTTGAAGACGTCAGAAGCAAAGGGGTTATCATCGATCATGGTGTCAACCACGCTGGATTGTTGGTACCGTATCAACACGATAACCACGGCGGCGAACAAAACTACACATGCGATGAAGCCTAGTTGTTCATACATTTTTATTCTCCTTATTCCTCTTCCACGTTCCAGTCCGGCGTATTGTCCGCCGTGGTGCTGGTTTGCCACATCCTAAAACTGCGGCATTGAATCAAGTCAGAAATCATCACATCATCCACCACGATACCAAACTTGCTTGCCCGCTCCTGCGTGCCTTCATGAATCACTCTTTTCACGGTGTCCACGTCTTGCAAGTCGGACCAATTGGACTTCAGCACGAGGGTTGATACCACGCCGGAGGCGGCATCGCTCATCGCGTCTTCCGGCCCCTTGGCATTCATGAAATACTTGCGGGCGTCACCAATGTGGTATGCAACGATAACCCCGATGACGATAGCCTTACCGTCCCACGTCGTTAAGGACTGCGGACCGATCGAGGCCATGTCTAGAATGCGGTACAGCTTGTGAATCTTGTCAGCAAATGGGATTTTGTAATGGAGGCCCGGCTTGAGCGCGCTGTGTACCCGCCCACACCTGAATCGCAGTGCTCGCTCATACTCGTATATGAGGAACACGGGAACCAGCCTGTCCCAAAGCGATGCCACGAGATCAATCAACCTGTCAAACATGTATCCCCCTGTGTTCGTGGTATAGGCACCATGTTTTTATCCGCCCATATTTTTTCTCGCGCAACAGCATCACGCACGGACTGAGGAGGTTGAAAGTATGGATCACGTCCGGCTGCTATTTCTTTGGCTATGTAGTCCGCTGTAACCTTCCCAAACAGTTCTACAAATGTGTCACGCAGTACCTCATACACGGCTGGACCACGCTTGTAGTTTTCACCGCAACACCCGTTTGGGCGGGTGGCATGTAGGTGCAAATTTAACCGGCCCTGAGTCGATAGTCTTAACGGATACAGGTGACAGGTTACTGGTTTGTCAGCTTGCGACAGTGTACAACCTTTGTCACCCAAGTGTGCGCACGAGTCACCGTCCGGCCCACTGGAGCCGGGCCAATATGGGCCATGACAACACTTACCGTGACACCTAGCTAGTATACCGCTCAACGTGCAATCAATATGCTTGCCCGCCCATGCAGCGCTGATACTCCACATCCGAGGCGTCACGTCACTGTCGTTTGTTGGGTGTGACCGATGGCCTACCAACCAAAATAGATCTCCGGAAAGCAAGTATGGAAGAGACTTGGCTTCATACACTGCGTCAACTTCTATGTTTCCGATGCGTGTACTAGGTGCCGGAGTACCATAGGCCAGCTCACTGGTCACAATATCGAACATATGAGTACAGTCCTTTGGGCCATACTTACGGATAGACGAACGGGGGTAGCGGCCCACAGATACACCTAATACTGGTATGTCACGACCATACCCTTGTAGTCCCTTGAGTACGCCGCACAGCGACATACCCGAGCCAACTGGTACCACAATACGCTTCACTCCTTTGGGTATGTACCGCACCTGCTTAGCTGTCTGGTTCACGGCTTCTTTGCACTGCATCCCAAAGGGTATCAAATACCACGGCCGGCTATCAACAAAACGAAGTGAATGTACAAACTGGTGAGCACGTAATTCAGCTACACTGTCATATGTTGATTCAGCCACAGTGATGTCAGCACCGTAAGCACGTGCTAGTTCAATCTCTGGGGTAGTGTTGCTATGCTTATTTACAAATACCTTGCACTCAAGATTCATAGACTTTGCAATAGCCGCCACAATAGCAGCCTGGGGGGAGTGAATGTTACAGGCTGTTACCAGCCCTGTGGCACCGCGCTCCTGTGCGCGACCGGCAAGATAGAGGCATGTGCGGGCTTTACCCCCGCACACACCTGCCACCCTAAAGGTATCATCGCGCTTAACCCACAAGCGCCCTACTTTTTGAATTGGCGTCAGCATATTACTTGCTACGCTTGGCCGGTGCCTTCTTGGCTGGTGCCTTGGCCTTGGCCTGTGCCTTCTTGGCTGGTGCCTTGGCCTTGGCTGGTGCCTTGGCCGCCTTCTGCTTGCTACCCTTAAAGTCCCCCGGCCCCTTGGCTTTGTTGTCCCTAATGAAGTTTTTGATACGTTTGCCCATCACATCACTAACAACAGGCCGCATCCCGTCAACACGACGAAAGCCGTTCTCAATAAAGCTAATGTACGACGGGTCACATTCCAGCTTTTCGGCCACTTGGCCCTGGGATAATCCGAGCTTCTTCCGCAACTTGCCCAAGCGGTCACCGATGTGGCCGGACTGCTCCTTCAGCATTTTCTGTTTCTTGATGCCTGTGTACTTTGGAGCAGCACGCTTGCTGCCTTTGGTATTGGTGGGGGCGGTGGCCTTCACATTGGCCGGTGCCTTGGCCTTGGCCGGTGCCTTGTCCTTCACCTTGGCCACCCTCTTTTTCTTGGGCGGCGGTGGCGGCGGGGTATCGTCATCAATGCCGTCCAGATCGAGGTCGTCGTCTTCCCCTTCGTCTTCCTCTTCGTCTTCAAAATCGGTGTCTTCCTCGATGCCTGTGTCTTCGTCTTCTGCGTCATCCAGATCAAGATCATCCAGGTCCAAGTTATCAAGCTCGTCAGTCGTTTTCTTTTTGGCCATGTAGGCCCCCTTTCCGGGCTTGTGTGTGCCCGCCTATTGACAGTATACCCGTCAACGTTTGTGAATGCAACCCCTAAGTCAAACTTTTTTTGTCTCGTCGGGTGTTCTGTTCGTTAGATCAACTACATCATCCAACCCGCTGAGCCATTGATCCGGGGCCGGAATGGCGACCATCACCTCGATGTAGTTGGCTCCAGGTGGAACGTTCATGTGCGGCAATACGTGCGCCACATCCCAATACTTCTCTACGCTATCCCACGTGTACAGGTTATGCAAAAAAGTTGAAACGCGAAACCACCTACTATGAAATGGTACCTTGTTCCACCAGTACAGCGTGCGCCGAGCGTAGTATGACAGATCCACGTGATAGTCCTTCTTGAAATGATCCCACCATGTGCGTGGGACCGCCACCTTGACCCGGCCCACGTTCTCACCCACCATGTGAGTTATCAATGTGGCTTGCCATGCGTGCGCAACCTGTTCACCCCATTCCGTGAACTGGACCTGTGCCTGCATAGACTGTGCAAACACATTTTCATGAGCGCGAAGTATGCTCGTGATCCTATGTTGTATCACTGGTAGCGTGTACGTCTTGACAGCCATGTCCCAAGCGCCGCGCGGTTCTCGTTCTGTCGTCATGTTGGCCTCCCTGTCGTAAGTAAGGCTAGCAGCATCTTGAATTCCATCATAGCCCATTGCTTGTTCTTGTATGTGAACACTAAGTACGTAGGGACCCTACGCTTGCCTTTGCGCAGCTTGCGCAGCGCGCTCACAGGCATGGCAGCATAAACCGGGGTAGACGGTCCACGCATAACCAGAAGGGGCGTAGACGGCTGCGGGGCGGTGTCACAGTCACCCGTTACTTGATCCAACCACTTCTGTTCACTAACCCTGTTGAGCAGCATGGCCCCCGCATGCCACGTCTTGTGATGCTTGCACTCCACCACGAACGGAAACTGCTTATGCAAGTCTGGCCCAATGTACAGGTCACCCGGATACTTGACGCTGAAGTCCCTGTGTCCGCCGCTCCCCGGCGTGCGAAAGCATTCCGACTTGTCAACATCATAAGTGTCACGTACCAACCCAACCACGAGCAGTTCAAATGAAGCGCCCTTCCGTTTGCTTAGCTTACCCATTGGACAGTCCTCCACCAACCCACACTGACACAAACTTGTACTGGGCTGCTACCCGTTGATGAAAAGCGTGCCACCCTGACACGACAATCATTTCTGGAAACCAAGTCATAGATGGCGGGCTGCCTACCCTGTTAATGTTGGCGTCAACCACTATGTCAAACGTACAACACATTCTCAGCCGGTTAGTATCCTGCGTACGCAGCGGTGGTGTGTGCGGTAGCACAGGGGCCGCAACGGAGCCCACACGCATATTCATCCAGTAGAACGTAGACGACACAAGGAACGAACTAATGTCTACCGTGCGGCCTAGAAGCCTATGCTGTGCAGCGATCATCATTTTGATTTCTTGATGTGTTTTTTCTTCTTTGACCATCGTCGTTTCGCTAGCTCCCTGTAGTAGTCGATTCCGTAGGCTGTACGGCATGCCACGCCAGCTTTCCGGGAGCGTTCCTTTCGCTGTTCAGCCGTCATGCTGGTGGATGTGGAGGAGTAGCCGGGCGGACGATGGGCTTAAACTGCTTTGTGTCCACATGGAAAATGTGTGTCTTGGCAGACGTGCCATACTTATCGTGAAGCTTTTCCATTTCAACGCCAAACTGTTTATCAAGAAAAAGCACACGGCTCAAAAACGCCACGATATCTTCACGCTGACGAAACTGCTTTAGAGACTTTTGCTCTTCCGCCTGTATCCTTTGTCTCAGCATCTCGACTTCGTAGTACAGCGTCCGCAAGGTTAGCTCTTCCACAGTGGACAGATCAATAATACCCGGCGGCCCCGTGCGGCCTTCGGCTGCGTTGTCTGTAATCTTTTTCTGAGCAGCCGATGGTTTTTTGTTAGCCTTCACTAGCTTGCTGTGAAACTCCTTCTTCGTCATAAGTTACCCCCTCAAATCCTACAGAATGAATCACATCGTTTGTCTCATTGTACACCAGTACGGCAGCCTGTGGCTTTGGATGATGCGTCAAAGTAGACACTAAGTCTTCAATGATACCGTGGCGGGCATCACGTACGAACAGATAGAATACTTGGCACAGGGCATAAATAGAAGCGTTACGTGACAGGTATGCTTGAACGTGTGCCCCCAAGCTGGACGCCTCACCAAACTGGTGGAACATACAACTCATTTCCACAAAGGGCATCCCCAGTTGAGCACAGGTATCCTTTACCACCTTGCCAATGCCCATGTCACAACCTACAGAAACGAACACAGGCTTGTCACCCGGCTTAACTGACTCGGTCTGAATCAATCTGCGTACATGCGCGGCGTCACCCTCGTGGTCACCGTTGCGTTTCCTATCCCCGATAATTGCAATGAAGAACATGCTATGCCCCTTTCCGCACGGTAGACACACCGTCACGCTTTACTACTGTCAACGTTCGCTCACTTTGCAGTTCTGCTTCTATATGTGAGTTGTGCGTAACGAGTACTACACACCCCAACTTGTTCCGCAACGTACGCAGGGACCTTGAAAAGTCTTTGGCATTAGCCGGGTCCAGCCCGGCCCCCGGCTCGTCAAGTATCAACACGTTGCAAGGTCGCGCCACGTCTCGCAAAGCAAAACACATCACAATAGATGCAAAGCGGCGCTCCCCTTCAGACTGATCCTCAAGGCGCTCCCCGCCCTTGAGATTTATCACCTCGGGCTTAGCCCCTGCGTCCGTAACGTCGAAGCGAACCTGTATCTGACTGTCTGTGAACTCTTTACTATACCACTCCAGTGCCACGTTCAGCTTCGGGTAGAACATGCGAGCAACAAAACTTGGTAACCCATCCCTATGAAACACCGAGGCCGCATAGGTAAGAAATACCAACTCATTGTCAATGTCTTTTAATACACGCTTGTTCAGCCGGACGCCTTGGCGCAACCGACTAACGTACTCTTGGCTTGGCAGATTCTTAGCGGCCCACTTTGCTTGACGGTACAAGCTCCGAACCTTGGCTACCTCTTGGCTCGCAAACTTTACTTCACGCTCAAGCTCGTCGAGGCGGACGCGTATCTTATCCCGCGCCTCAGTTACCACAGTAAGCTCCGCCCCATATGAATCAATCTTTTTGTTGGCCTGTTCAATCTTGCTTGTCACTAGGCGGCCCTTTGAAAGACATTCACCACGATGGCCTGCTAAGGCGGACGCCTTGACGACCTGTGTACACACGGGACAAGGTTTCCCTGTTAGCTTGGCCACGTCTTTGGCATCACGAAAGTACCGGGCGGCCTCACCTTTCTTAGCTGCCACCCAACCGATCCCCTTGTTACGGGCGGCACGCAGTACATCAAGGCGGTCATTCTTTTTCTGAAGGGTCACTTGGACTTTTTTGATCTTGCCTTGCGCCTCGCTTGCAAATTTTGCAAACACATCGTTCGCCTCGTCCACCTGTGCCGCAAGCGCTTTCACATCAGCGTCCGGCGCGTTGTCCTGGTCCGCACGAGCGCGGTCATACCTATCACCTAGTAGCGCCTTGTCGATAACCACGCCCGCACGTGCGGCCCCTGTACGCTTGATATCTTCCTTGACTAACCTTTGGGCTGCTTCGAAGCGCTCAAGGTTCATGAACCGTTGTAGCAGTGCATACCGGGCCGCCTCCGTCCCGTACAGAAACGCGCTTATTGTTGACTGGTCAATGTACACCGCATTTTCCAGCGTGTCTAGTGTAAGGCCCGTGATCTGTTCAATGTCTTGCTGTACACCAACCACACCCCGGCCCGTGCTGACATCCTTGCCATCTATGAGAAGCTGCAACTTGGAGGGCCGCCGCTGACGTTTTACGATGCACACACGGCCGTCAGACAATTCAAATTGAACGGCTACCCATGCCTTAGCCGGACTGCTACCCCGGCGAGCCCACAGGTCCGCCTTCTGCTTTTTGAACGTGGTGCCAAACAAAGCGATCGCGATGAGCTGAAGCAGACTTGTTTTCCCTGAGCCGTTGCTTTTGTCATCCCAGTCGTGGTTAACCCCCCGCACCAAGGTGAGCCCATCGTTGAACGTGAACTTCACTTGCTTATACGACAGCACGTTCTTTCCTTTGGCTTGAATGAAACGAATGGCATCACGGTTGCGCCGCGTCGATTCCCCGAGGTAGTACAGCAGGGCAGCCAATGCCACCTTACCAGTTGGCATACCAGCCCGCTCCGCATAAGACGACGCAACAAAATTAGTCAGTGCGTCGGCGTCACTATCACCATCTTCCACCCCCGTGACCTCGGCGTCATCGATAAACTCCGGCAAGACGCGCACGTAAGCCCCCGTGAACTTCTTCTTGCACCGCACTTCCGCGAGATGCACCATGGCTTGTACATTGTCCTGCGTCCGGCTGCATGGTACCTTCACCCGTACATGAGCACCTGTCCAGTCTTCGGGTTCTTTGAATCCGGGAAGCGACTCATCGTAGTACCCCGGTATGGTAGTCAGCAAACGCTTCTTCTTGCCACCCTGATACAGCAAGTTTCCCTTGGGGCTGTTGGCGTCAGACCAATCCATAGCAAAGGGGGAGCCCACGTACAGAATGTTCTTGTCCCGCTGATACCGATGTAGGTGGCCACCGATGCACATGTGGTACCGATTAGCGTGTATGTCAGCCGCTGTAAGGCCCCCGGAGGCCATCCGGGTAGCGTTGAGCTGGAATCCCTTCACCTCGCCGTGAAAGGCCAGTATAGGCTTACCATACAAAGTGGCACGGAGGACCTCACGTTTCAGCTTGGTTGCCCATTCCCTCTGTTGTTCAACAGAATAAGCAAAGGGTAGGAACGCCACGTCGTAACCTTGGAGCCGGTGTACTTCGGGCTTCGTTATCACCGTAGCACCGGCCAACTCCAAAACATGGAGGAAATCCCCGGCTGCATCTGTGGTTCCGTGCATGTCATGGTTACCCTTCAGGATGTACAGAGGACAAAGCCGGGTTATCTTTCGTACAGCGTCAATACAGAAGTCAAGTACACGTAAGTCCAGCGGCGAAAACTGTTCCTTCACGTCGCCTAAGTGAACGACGGCGTGCACGTCGTAGACTTTGATTTGATCCAGAATCTCGGACAGCATAACGCTACACTGTGCCAGCCGTGAGAAGGATACTTGCCAGTCAGTTGTAAATAGCAGTCGTTTCATAGTAGTCGTCCCTGTGTGTGTTGCACTGCACCCAAACAAGAAGGGCTAAACCAGATACGCTCCTCCCCTCTGTTTTTAGTACGTGTTCCCTGTGCCATTCCAGAGCTGGGTATCCAACTTATACAGTCCCACCCTTTCAATTTGTACTCACCTTCATACCCACATAATGCAATACGTATACTGTCATGAGAAAGGCCAACGCACCAACTTTCTATCTCTTTGTTGAGGGTCATTGAATCTGTAGCGTACAGTTTGGCCATGCGCTTGTCATCAGAATATGGTGGGTCCAAAAAATAACCAACTGTTGTACTATTCTTCCACAGTGACGGCTTCCCTATACGGCTCCAATCACCACAGGTAACCCGCACGTTTCTCAACCTGTCAGACAACCCGGTGAACCAGTTTAGTACCTGTGTATCTGTTGTAACAGTAAACACACCGTTACCCTTATCCACCAAGTGAGGACGCACTTTAGACACGTTTCCTTTCACACCGGTTTTACAATCAACTGGACACCAAAGACGACCTAGCCAGCATGACTGACCCCAAACCCACCAACCGGCTACACGTGTACTAAACCAGAACGGATCTGCCATTATCTTATTATGAAGTTTGTCATGCTTAGATACTAGCCACATATGCCGCGCATGAAGGTCTGCCTCATTTAGGGGGTCCACAGCGTAAGCCGAAACACCTTTGGGGTCCTGCTTTATGGCCCGCCAAAAGTTAGCTAAATAGCAAGATATGTCATTGACTAGTTCCATGTTCTTTATCTTGCTGTGAAAATGTTTAGCTGGACGGTTCAGCAACATAGCACCACTACCAAAGAATGGTTCAACGTATAGGTCAACATTGCCTAGACGGGGCCATACTATGTCAGCACAGCGGCGCTTACCGCCGAACCAGGGAAATGGTGCTTGCAGGTTTTTCATAGTAGTCGTCTTTGTACTAGCTGTGTCTTCTTTGCAATGGCAGCCGGATGGCCCATACCTGTCAAGGTTCGTAGTGTCTGGTATTGCTTGAGCATGTAGTAAACCATGTCAATGTGTTTTGCCTCAGCCCGCTCAAACCTGTTGGTATCCTCGTCTGGCTCCCCCTGTATGAAATGTACAAAGCGGAAGCGTGTGATACGTGCCTCCACCCATGCAATCCGTTTGCGCAGTCTGGCAATGTCCGTCACGCACTCTTGAACCGATGCGTTGCTTTGTACGTCGCTGCAATGATATGAAACGTGAGCATTGATTCATCATAGGTACCCGCCGTCTTAGCGAAGTCCTCGATAGCGTTAGCAATGGCGAGCGCCCGGTTGCCCCCGTCTGCTTTCATGAGCATCGAACGAAGATAGCCCCCGGCGATGGCACGCAGTTTGCGGGCCGTATCACTGTCGAACTTACCGTCACCTATCTCCTTCTTAACACCATCCCAGTTACCCTTCACCATGGCTTGCACCGCCGCGAAAACATCCCCCGCGAGGCCGTCCGGCGAAAAAGCATTGTCCGCATCACCGTCAGCAATAAACTTCTCCAGGGCCTTCAAGACGAAGCCGGGTGTGGTTATCACGTCCGTACGCAAAGCCGCATTGAAAAACTTGGCAAGGTTAGGAATATCAAGTGGGCCACCAACCAGCTTAAGCAGTTGACGGATTCCTTCTTTCTTCAAGGGCTCCACCCTGTACTCCGCACAACGCCGCTTCAGCGTCAGGTTTATCTTACCCGGCTCCGTGGTGCAAAACATCCACACCGTGTCACTGATAGCATCCTCAGTGGGCTTTAGAAGAAGCTGTTGAGCCTGTGTGGTGATGCGGTGAGCCTCGTCAAAAATGATAACCTTGAAACGGCTCCCGTTGTTTGGACGGTAACGGCTCCGCTCGACGAGCTTTTCAATGTCTTCCACTTTGTTGTGTAAAGCAGCATTCACTTCAATGATGTCATAAACGCTGAAACTGCTGTAGGTTGATGCATCCACCTCACCAAACGTGTCATCAAAGCGGCCCTCCTGTAGGGCCAAGGCCACGATGCGGGCAATGGTAGTTTTACCCCCGCCTGACGGCCCGGCAAACAACCACGCCTTCGGCATACGTTTACTCTTCACGCGTTGCCGAATAGACTTGATAAGTTTATCCTGACCGATCAGTCTACTGAAATCCCTTGGGCGGTTTGCCACAGCAAGAACTTCCTGTATGTCTTTCATATGTTTCACCCCCGGCTTAGTCGCCGCGACGTTCTTTGAAAATTTCCCGGGCCACGTTGGGCAGTACGTAGGTAGCAACGCGCTGGGCACGCACGGACAGGGCCGCCGCAATGTCCCGCAAGTCTTCCACCGCACGGGGAAGCTCAACGTCGCTGTAGCCTTTGAGCGACTCCTTCAGCAGAGCGCAAAATCTGTCCTCGTTGATAGTGCGTTGCTGCCATTTGAACATCGCACCTACTAACCCTTTCGCCGTGTCCAAGCTAGCGGTCACTTTTGCTTGACGTGCCTTATCTGGTTGCTTAGTTGCCACCTTATGCTCCATCTCTTCTTTTGGTTTCACGTGATTGGGCAATGCCCGCCCCTTGTTGTCATTGTTTTTCACAGTCGCCTCCTATGCGTCCCGCTTGATCTCTTTTTCATCAAGGTATTGGCTCGGCCTGCTACCATCCAAGTCGAAGTATATTTTGAATCCACACTTGGCCTTCTCCTTGGCGGTCTTGTTCTTCATATTGGTGATTATACCTTTCGCGCCAATAGGCTGACCGCCTTGTAACACTGTGCCACCCTTTACCCTTGCCATGCGACAACGTACAGATGCGTAAAACGAGAGGGCTTTGCCCCCTGGAGTGTAGCGCGGGTCACCGAATGACATACCCGGCTTGGTACGAAGTTGGTTGATGCATATCATCAGCACATTATTGTTCCGACACTTGGGAGCCCACTTGCGCATTAGCTGACTCATAAACATGGCCAGGTCTGCCGTTTCCCTCATCGAGAAATCTTCAATATCTTTGCTGCTTTCACGTGGTGTCACAAGACTGGCAATCGAATCAACGATCAGGACAATGGGCCGGTCGGGTGCTTTGTTATGTAACAGCTCAACCAACATCCTAAGCTCTGTGAATATCTCCGCGCTATCTAGCTCGTGGCGGGTGCCATCCTTTTCTTTTACCATGTACGTTTGTACTAAGTGGAAACGGTCTGTGGTACAAAGCCCACGGGCTTCAGCCCACGTCGCGTCAAAGCTACCTTCAGCGTCATACATGATAGCAGCGGCCCCGTTGTTCCGCTGTGCCATGCCTGCCAGCTCCAGGGCTAGCGCGGTCTTGCCGTGGGATTCTTCACCACTGATCTCGATAATGCGGCCGAACGGGATACCATGAACGGGGTCACCAATTACCGCGTTTAGATAGGGGAAGCCAGTGTTCAGATAGGTTACGGAGCTGTCATCTTTTTCACGCTTAAGCCCTTTACGTATCTTCGCGATCTCCGCGCTGATAGTAACCAGCGCAGGCGCGGGTATATCAGTATCATCTTCTTGCTGTTGTCTGTATGGTAACCGGGGCCTTTTCATATTGCTGTCTCCCTGTTCAAAAAATGAGCGCGGAGGCCGTTACACCCCCGCGCTTCATGTAGTGATGGTGGTACTAGTTTAACAAGTTAAAACGGTACGTCATCGTCGTCAAACGACCCGTCATCGTCATCCTCATCGTCGTCATCTTCAGTGGAGTCCTCATCGTCGTCCTCGTCGTCCTCATCGTCGTCATCTTCAGTGGAGTCCGCTTGGTTGTCGTCCTCGGCATCGTCGTCCTCGTCTAGGTCACCATCGAAATCGTCGTCATCTTCTTCAGGTTCAGGCTCCGGCTTAGGCTTGGCCTTTGTCTTGCGCTTACGCTTGGGTGGTTCCTCCTCGTCGTCTTCTTCAGGTTCAGGCTCCGGCTTAGGCTTGGCCTTTGTCTTGCGCTTACGTTTGCGTTTGGGCTCCGGCGTTTCCTCTTCGGCGTCGTCATCGTCATCGTCGTCATCGTCGTCTTCGAGTTCTGGCTCCGGCGCGGGCTTTGTCTTGCGCTTGCGCTTGCGCTTGCGCTTAGGTGTTTCCTCAACAGTGTCAAGATCGTCGTCATCCTCAGACTGAAAACCATCTTCGTCTTCACCGTCGGAAGCGTCCGGCAACTCGTCACCCCATGCGTCCTTCTGGTCTTTTTCGTTGTAGGCGGGACACACCTCGGAAAACGGTTTGACCTTCTTCAAGATACTGCCGGGTGTAGGTGTTGGCTCGTCGTCCGGCTCAACCGCGCTGTACTTGGTATCGAATTTCCCAGTACCCGTGCGGGTGATAGTCACGACGTAACCTTTCACCGGGTTGTCATACTGCCGTGTGGGTGATACGATCTTCTGAAGAAGGCCGGGCCGCAACGGGTTCGGCACGTAAAAGAAATACGGTCCTGACCATTCACCGTCTGAATCTCTGGCAGCCACCTGAACAATGAACTGCTCTTGTGGTGCCATGGCTTTCGCTTTGGAACGATCGTCTTTCGATTTCGATTGCTCCAAACTCGGGATAAGCTTGTCAACGATCCAACACTTACCACCACCACCGGGCTCCTTTCCGGAGCGAATGAACTTCTTGTCCGGGCCAACGTCCCGGCAAGCTACAAACTCAATGAAGGGCGCGTGTTTTTCACAAACAGCTTTCCACGATGCCTTGCCGTTTTTTTTCTTGAGCTTGATATACTCTAGCACCGCGTCACGATTGGGTAGCAACCGTAGTTGATTCACCCCTTCCTTAAGCTTGAACGTCTTACCTTGTGCCAACTGCTTCATACGCCCCTTGGCTTCGTCTTTCCAGTTTTTTCCCATATAGGTTCTCCTCTGTAAATTGTTTGGGTCTCGTCTTAACTATAGTAGGTGGACACAGCATGTCATTGTGGGTCTACACGCGTATACTTGTCACGAGCCTGCTTTTGTAGTGTGCCCAGTTTGCTTTTCGCGTCACCTGCTTCATGGTAACGTAGGATAGCCGCCTCCGCGTTGGTCATGTCTGCCACCACAGTGATAGCAGTTTTCTTGTAACGGAAACATTCAAGTACCAGCTTAGCAAACTCCTCCAGCTCCACCAACTTGATCATTTCAAGCTGATACTTATTTACCGTGGGACTAAGTTCAACCAGCTCTTTAACCCCACCCTCCGTTACTTTGTCCCCTGACCGCTTGGCTGTCGCACGTATCTTTTGAGCAACGTTTACGCGTGCCACGTCAAGCGACCGGCCCTTCTCCATGCGCTTACGCATCACACGCACCCGATACTTCACAGCTTCCAGTAGACACTTAGGTAGCGTGCGGGCGGCGTCTTCCACCTCCTCATCTGCAAAGTCCACATGGTTTAGAATTTGACTGATCGTCATATCCCCTGTAAGCACAGACTTTTTCTTAGGCTGCTTTGATGTTGCCATACTTTTCCTCCAGTTGCGCGTTCGATTTGTCCATCTTATCAATCCACAGCGGCAAGAATTCATGGACTGTTAAACGTGGGTTGTCCTCGTCAATATCTTCGTCAGATACCATACAGCCGAGGCGCAACCCAGCCTCCCCCTCTGATACTAAGGGCACCTCTAATGTGCGGCCAAAATGCTTCTTGATGTACTTAGCAACGTCAACTTCCATCACCTGCTTAGCCTGCGCGTAGGCTGCCTCTAGCTTGTTCAATGGTACCCTGAAGTAGATACTGTCATGAACCTCAAGCGTCATGTTTTGTAGCAAGCTATAGGTCTTTGATTTGTTGCGCAGGATAGCAATACACATTAGCAATAACTGGTGAGCGGAGCCCTGTATGGGGCTGTTGATTGCTTGGTTAGCCCAGTACGTACCTCGGTCGCCTCCGCCGTCGCCTGTGTCCACAGGACGCCGAAAGCCAAACATGGTTTCCACGTAGCCATACTCCTCGGCTTGCCTGTGCATGCGGTCAATATACACAGCGACTTGCTTAAACTTTTTGAAGTACTTAGCTTGGAATTCCGTCAAGTCTGAAAGCGTAGGCCACTCCTTTTTTGGTATCCCCATTTTTGTGAAATTCTCCGCCATTGCTTCATACATCTGTGGAGGTTTTTGTCCATAGATAAGGCCAAAGTGAAACCCCTTGATCATTACCCGTGTCTTCTTGTCCTTCTTGATCTTGGCCGCCGGTATCCCCGTTAGCTCTTCACCTACTAGGCTATGAATATCAAAGCCCTTTTTGAACAGATCAAGCAAGACGGGGTCCTGCGTTATCTCAGCAAGTACGCGAACCTCAATGCCACTGTAGTCAAGGGCAAGGAACACAAACATATCACCGAAAGACTTCAAGATGTTGGCAGTTGTCTCCCCGGCCCGGACAGCCTTCTCTAATAGCCGCCACCTATCGTCAGATATGAGCAGATTTTGAACCTCTGGGTCATTGGCAATGTTTTGCAGGTTAACCACGCCGGGCTCGTTGCCACCACCGGACCGCAGCCTCCCAGTAATAGTTCCAGTCAACCACCACTTTGTATACACGGCCCCACCGTGCAAGTCTGCACTATTTTTGAAGCCTTTCAGGTATGTACCCTCCAACTTAGTGAGCTCCCGGTAGCGCAAGATGTCCCCGATGACGCTGTTAGTTTTTTTAATCTGCTCCAATGCCTTGGAACCTGTGGTACGGGTGGCCTTCTTCGTTTTAGGGTCAATATATGGTGGGTTACCCAGCTTGTCATATATTAGCTTGGCAACCTCGACGGGACTACTCGGATTGAATCTCCTATCGCCAACCTTTGCGCGGATAGTCTCGCGCAGGCTCTTAATCATCACAGGGAGATACGTTTGCACCCACTCATAAAACTTGTAGTCAAACTGCGGGCCGTTGTCCTGCATTTTATCGACCATAAAACCACAGTCGATAAATACTTTCAGCAGCGCCATGTTTACCCTCTTGCGGGTTATAATCTCCACACGCTTTGACAAGTCAACGTCTGCACAATTGTATCGGCCTAACACTGCGGGTGGGACGTGTCCGAAATTGTAGTCACCTTCTTTCAGAAACTGGTAGGGTAGCTTCTTGTACCCCCCAAACTCGGGAACCCAATTGTTTGACAGGTTATCCAACCCGTACTTCCTTTGGTTGGGATTCGCCATGTATGCGGCGTACTCGGTGTCATAAGTATAGCCGTTCGTCTTCACGTTCAGGCCGTCCCGTAACCCCATAACGTCATGGTTACCATGATGGAAAATCTTTTCGACGGTGGCATCCTGCATGAACTCACGTAGCACCCTTACACGTAGCTTGCGTTCCTTGGGGGCTACGGGCCGCTTAGGGTGGTCGATGAACACCACTCGTGCATGTCCCGGCTTCGCGCAAAAGGCGACGCACAGGACGCATGTCTTGCCCCCTTTACGAACGTCTTCTATATCAACAGCAACGCGCTCACCGCTGCGTTTCAACTGTTGTAGGTACGTGCGGAGTTCTTTTGCTGTGCGCAGCTCCCCATAGTCATAGTGTTTGACTATGCCAAACCTACCTTTGCACTTCCGTAGCACGGCAACAGCCCGGACAGACCGCCTAAACTCGCGGCGGCTATCAATTGTTGTGCTGTGTAATAGGTGCCCTGGGTTAGCCGCTATGACCACCATAGCCTGTAGCTTTTCACTCCACAGGGTTACGCGATCCTTGCGGTACTCAGTACCAAGAAGTTGACGGGCAGCAATATCACCAAGCACAAAATGAACGCGAGCCACCTGTTTGCGTAGCGCCGTGCGCGTCCACTTACGACAGCAGTGAATTTCCTTTTCGTTCGGCTGTCGTCCTTCCCCGTCATAGTTTGTTGGACGACACCGAACCACAGCTTGTATGTCACAATCCTTGCGGCGTATACCAACCCGTTCAAATTCCGTCCACAATAGCTTTCCCGATGAACCGGAAAGAACTTTACCTGTGGAGTCATCACGGGTACCAGGGGCCGTCGTCCACACCATAACGGCTCGGCCCCGTACATCGTTGTCGATATCAATAAACTTGTGTGCGTCGCCGTTCAGCGGACAAACTTCGCATCCCACTTGATGCCCATGTTTGCTCCGCTGAACACGTTGCGCGTCACCAGCCGCCGCAAGCGATACCACGTCACCTAACAGTCCCTTGAAGTGTGGCAACCCTTAGCCCTCAACAATGCGCGCCATGACGACGATGGTTTTACCGGAACGGATAGCACAGACGGGCGACGTAGCTGTCCAAGAAATTGTCAGCTCTTGCTTATCGTCATAGATATCCTGAAACAGCTTGGCCACATCGAGCAGCCGTGCAACCGGCAAAAGCAACGGTGTGTCGTCCGTGGTGCTGGTCTTGGTGGTTGGCAAACTGCGGTCGCTCACCATGGCTTCCTTTTCCTTGATATACATCGACACGGTAAACACTGGGTTCGTGGAGCGAATACCCTTCGGTTTGCTGTATTGAATTTTAAGGAACGTTCCCTTCTTGTCCATCTTGGCACCGGCCCCGGCGACGTTAGACACAAGCGTTTCGAACTTGCCCACTGTCGTACCAACCTGGACAGGGTAGTGCTTCATGGCCTTGAGCTGCGCGAGGAACATGTCAACAGGATAAGCAGCCAAAGCGTCAGCCGGAATCGGATGGGTGATACGTCCCGATTCGAATAGCATGGTCAGCGCCTTGCCAACATGAATTTTATCGGCGGTAGCCGCAAGCGTGACAGCGGCGTGTGGGATAGGTACAACGGCCCCTTTGTGGTCGACGGCTGCATATACCATCAACAGGCCATCAGTCGCTAGCAGGTGTCCACCGCCATCGAGATAGACACACGTCAGCTCCGGCTCGGCTTCGTTCTTGCCGCTGATAACTTGCGCGGCGGCCACCATGCGGAACGTAGCTGGAGACAGATCCACTTCCGTAGCGTCTCCACCCGGCTTGGCCGCACCGTAACCGCTTGTCTCAGCTTCACTAGAGCATGCTACCCTTCGTGTGCCTTGCTTGATGGTAAGTTTACCCTTGGCGTATGTAAATGAAAAGGCACTCTGGTTCTTTTTTCCTACCAGTACAAACGGCACAAGCACGTCACGATCAAGGAAAAACTCCTTAATAGGAAACTGGCCTTCCCCCGTCACGTGTACCAGCGCGGCGGCATCTGAGGTAAGTTGCATGTACAGCCTGTCACCCTTGGACGACAATTTTATGATCTCACTACACGGCATCGAACTGGTAGCTGGTACCTTGTTCAGTAAATCAACGGCGCTTACTAGGTCTTCCCTGCTTACTTTGAATGTCTCGGACATGGTTTACCCCCTCGGCCTTTTCGTTATTTTGATATGTACTTGTTCGTCCCGCTCGTCAATGTACCACTCGTAACCAGCGTAACAACGTGAGCGGCGCAATATCCGCCACCAATAGGAAACGTTTTCGCTGCGTGCGCTCAGATAACTGGTCACCTCGGAACGGCTGGCACCACTTCCTTCACATAGTGCCAACACGCCTTCAATAATCAGTGTATGCTTCACTTGGCTACCTTGTCCCTCAACCTGTCAATCTTTCGGTAGCGCTTGCCATTCTTTCTCACAAACAAAAACGCGGCGCATACCCTACGGTCGGGGCACTCAACTTTACATTCTACCCGCTCGCGGTCATGCCCCCAGCGGATAATGGTTCCCTCTTCGTTTTTCTTATCACGTTTACCAAAGCACCATTCCCTATGATCCATCTTCTGGCCAAGCTCATAGCAACCTAAACAAACCTTGGTCGCCCTGAAGAAATTGTACTTGTTGGCGTCGTCTTCTGTGAACCTTTCTTTGCAGACGACGCACCTAAACGGCTTGATTGGTTTGCTCATTATTCGTCATCTCCCATAGCTTCAAATTCCAGGGCCTGCACCATTAGAGCAGCCTTGGCGATTGGACATGCTGTAATCATCTTCATGTCGTCATAATCCATGTCTGCTTCCTGCATGGCACGGCGCAAGACAACAAAAGATAACCTATAGGTTTCCACTCTGATAACCGGCAAAGTTACCGCAAGAAACCACCTCCTACAAAGGCGACGAAGGCGTGGCGATAACAAAGCATACATGCGCATAAACCTACGTTGTGCGTCCATTAATTCCACATCGTTCATAACGCCCCCGTGTGTACTGCGTTGTAACTTGTCCAAGCTAACCTCAATTGCGTGGCGGCAACCCCGCTGCTCATATTGTAACCGCTTGCTCAAATACGTGTACACCACCAGATAGACAAATGTCACAAACTTACTGCGCGCCGGGTCAAAGTTTTGCTGCTTCCTCCGTACAACCGCAACGCAGTCATGAACCAAGTCTTGCGAAGTAAACCGACGCCGAACCTGTTTTGGAAGTCTATTGTACCACTTGTATGCTATTGACCGGATAGCCGGTATATGATTATCTAGCAACACCACACGCAAGGGTCGTATTTTCATTCAGTCTACCTCCACAATGGTTCGATGTGCCCTTACCACTGTAGCAAGGTTATACTTCGCTGCCAACCTCAAAAACTTTTTTGGTTTGGATTGGGGCCGTGTCAAGCGGGTGCATAACTGTTCTACCAATATATCACGCTCAACGCCTAAGCGCTTGTCAGCTTGGTCCACAACGATACGACTCAAGGATTCATACAGCATCACATCGGCCCACTTGTTTTCCGATACAACCTCCTGTACTAATGACGGTTGCATATCCCACGGGTACAGTGAGTTCGCCTCGTTGCGCATCAGGTTAGTAGCGCGGACCGGGCCAATACCCTTCACCCCCGGTATGCTGTCGGATGGGTCACCAACAAAGGCCCGGTACCGTGTCCAAAACTCTGGAAGCATATGATACTCATGTTCGAACCACAGGGGGCCAAGTATATCACCCTTATGAATTATCTTCACCCCGGCATATGTGAATAGCTGGTAGTAGTCTTTGTCATTAGTGTCAAGTAAGATATCAAATTCCTTATACAGCTTGGCCACAATAATACCGGCCAAGTCGTCAGCCTCCACACCCGGTACACGATACTGCAAATAACCAGCATAATGCAGCAAGGTAAACAAGGGGCGCATCTGCTTATGTACACGCGCCCGCTGTTCCTTTGTGGACTCATCCAACGTCCGACCCACCTTGTAATTGGAGAACGCTTTGTAACGCCACGAGCGCACACCTGTAACTGGATGCTCCGGGCCGTCCCACAGAAACACCAGCTCAGCGTCAGGGTATTTGATACGGTGCCTTGCCACGATCATGAGCACCCCGTGCATCGCACTGGTGGGAAATCCTGAGTCACTTGTCAGGGTTGCGTTCACGTAGTGCGTCCGGTACATAAGGTTGTGAACGTCTAGCAAGATCACCTTGGGACGTTTGCTAACGGGGAAGATAACAGACATTAGCCACCACCCTTTCGCTTAGCCGCTTCAAAGGCCATCAACATAGACACCTCGTGAAACGGTACCCGGTCTTCAAATGCAAACCGCAAGCTTGCTCGACACATCTCGTCCGCCTCTGCCACGGGTAAGGGCTGTACCACGTACACAGGCATACCACGCCCGATCAACGTATGGCCAATACCCAAGAAACCTTCCAACCCTACCGCGTTCGGATCAGGAAATAGGGTCACACTTTTAACCCACTTCTGACTTAAGTCCCGCAATTGTAGTTCGGTGATGTGCGACCCAAGCGTGGCTACGTGTACCGTGTTGATAATGCTCGACTCCCCGGCCAAGGCTTTGAAAATCCCCTCGTATAAAACCACGTTACACATTCCCTTCCAGCGGGCAACATGCTCAAGTTCCTCAACATTCCACAGTGGTTTCTCACCCGGCATGTTCAAAAAACGGGGCTCCTGTTTTCCCGTATAGTCCCGCGCAATATACGTGACTAACTTGCCCCGGCGATAAATCGGAAAGATAACCCGGTAGGCGTAACGGCCCGAATGGCAGTAGCCGATATTGTGGGCCTTTATTTGTGTTGGACCAACACCACGGCCCGCTAAGTACGCCACCGCCCGGCGGCCCATAATGCTTTCGGATGCGTCTGTCGTACCAAGAAATGAATAGGTGTCGGGCAACACCCGCGCTTCCTTCTTCTTGTTACATGTCTCATAGTAATCATCATTCTCACGGACAGGCACACCGGACGCACGCGCAAGCAACTTGTATATGTCACCTGTCTTCCATGCGCAGTTAAAACAATGCGCCTGACCGGTCCTCATGTTTATCCCGAGCCGGTAGCGCGTGTCAGGCCCCTGCCCGTTCTGGACGCAAAACGGACAACACACCCGTATTTCTTCTTCGTTTGCTGCGTGGTGCCTGACGTCGTATCCTTGCCGTCTAAGGGCCACGTCTAACGTAATGCTCCCTGCAAGTGGGCGTTTACCCATCTGCGGCCACCCGTGGCCGTACAGCGTACTGACAGCCTTGGCTAGTAGATGGTAACATTGAGATCCTCCTGAAAGTCGTGTAGCATGCCCGGCCCCAACAGTTCGTTCAGGGCCTTTAGAAATTTCAGTGGTTCCATGTCCAGTACGACACACCAGAACTCAAAGTGTTCATTTCCTACCCGCAAAAAGTGAAATGCCCCGGCTTGCGCTTGGGCTTGCAAGGCGGGGGTGGTCCACCCGCCGAGGGGTTTGTTTTGTAAGTCGTCCACAGCTTGAGTCATAACCCCGGCTGCAAGGTTCTTTAGTCCCGGATGTGAAGCTTTCGCCTCATCCTCTTCTGCCAATGAGGCCACTTGGGCCGCTGACATTACTACGAAGTTGCGTGTCTTGTCACCACTCATAATAGCTCATCCTCTTCTTCCGCTAGGTCATCGAGGCTGTCCCTGCGTTTAGTTTTTCTTGGTTGGTTGTCGTCCGGCGTATCACCCTTTGGTGTATCGTCTATCTCGTCTTCAGCTTCAATTGTTTTTGCGTAGTCATATATCCGCATACGCTCAGGATCGCTCACAATATGGCACCCGACGAAAGACTTGTCATTTCTATGCTTCAGCACACCTAGATACTTAGTATCGGGCGGCCATTCCTTCGGGGCGAGGCCCAACGATAACGCGAGGGTACAGTGGCGAAGCTTTCCTTTGTGTTCCGCCAGGTCGGCCCCGGCTAACAAACCCTCTTTTGTTTCTGCGTTTGCATTTGTTTGAGCCGCCGTCCAGACTAACACGTTACTGCGGCGCGCAAACTGTATCATGCCTTTGTACAGGTTGTCCAGTTCGAAACGTCGCTGGTCTTTGTTGGACTCCGGCTTAACGATCTCGTCATAGTCTATGATAATGGCATCCGCCGTCCAACCGTTCTGCTGACGCTGCCTGTCCCAGGTAGCCTCAATTTCCGCGAGCGATATTTCAGCCTTAGTACAGTCAACTAAACGCATGTTACCCTTCACCGCGCGCCGGAAGTTTAGAAACCGGCTGCGCAAGTTTACCGGGCCACCGTCTTTCGTTTGCTCATTGGCCAAATCTTTTATACGCATGTTTGACACAAACGTGTCAACCCTATCTTCTAGATCCTCTAACGGGTCCTCAAGTGTAAAGTACAGCACGTTCCAACCTTGCAGGGCCAACGTTACTCCTAGGTGTGCAAGGCCCATTGACTTACCGCGTCCGGTTGGTGCCATGATCATTCCAAGATGGCCACGCCCGATACCACGCACGAGCGTGTCAAGCGGCGGGATCATAAACAACGGATAGCGACGCGAGCGCTCGCCTGCCTGCCTGCGTAGACTGCGATGATACAGTGACCTCGCGTCAGTCTTGAAGTCTACCCCCGCGTCACCCGTGGAGGAAAACACAGTGCTAACCCCGGCGGCATCCGCGTTCTGGCTCACGGCCTCGGTACACAACTCGATGAACCGCGCGTCCGTCAGGTTATCACCCCCGTGCAAATCGATCAGCTCACTGATAACACGGGTACGAAGTTGAAACTTGCGCCAATCAATCAACTGGTCAAGTATGTACTGAGCGCCTTTTAGTTTGGCCTTGCCTACTTTGGCATAGTAGCCACGCAGGTCACCTACTAACCGCTTACTCCATGCGTTTTCTTTGATGCGCTTCTTTATCTCAAGACCAAGAAACTTTCCGATGGGCTCCTTGTACTTTGTCCAGTGTTCAATAGCCATGCTAGCGATCAACCACGGGGCGTTCGACTCACCGGATTCCGTGGGGTGGAAATCTTCCGCGTCGAGCAGGTGGGCTGCGTCCATCATGAATTTTTCATCTCGTACCATCAACGCGGTTAGCCGGAGTTTGAACGTAGGGTTGTGAAATGTTTCTTTCATACGGGCGGTTCAATCCTCGTAAGCACTGGCAAGGTATTGGCAGTTAGATGACCATACAGCATTGTTCCTGCTGGCATGTCGTCCCTGCGAGCGTCCATGGGTGACACACAGTAACGGAGTAGGTTAGAATCGTAGTTTACTGTAAGGCCCTGTATATAACGACAATAGAAAAGCGCGGCTGCGTAGCTCTCATAGCCATTCACTTCATATTTTGGTGTGTTTTTAATACTCATACTTTGAATCTTCTCCCAACATTGAAGCCAATGGTACACCAAAACACAGACGTGGCAAACCACAGGGCGGCCAAAGTACCCTTCAGCCCTAGGTAGCTGAAGACAACCGCAAGCGCCATCTGGATCATTGTCAAATAAATGGACAGCACCAACAGCAACAACAGTAACACAGGCCCGGCACACAAAACAAGCCACCGGCTTCGCTTGTACCACTTCCAGATGTTAGGTATCCACGCGGGGCAGTCTCCCACACCCTCAAACCACCAACGGATCTCGTCAATCTTGGTGGCAACCCCATACTTACCCTTATATTCAAACCACTGGGAGACCTTGTACAAAATGGTACAGAATTTGTCAGTGGGAGTCTTCTTACACGTCAGCTTCCATCCCCGGTATTGTGCCTCTTGATCAATAGTCCAATGCCATCGACCAAATAATTTTACCAAGCGTGGCCAACCCTTGTCACCTGCTTTGGTGGCAAGGTACGTCAAGAACGTAGCGAGTATTGTTAGCATCATTTACTCCTCCGGCCCAAGGTATAAGCTACGTCGATCGTTATGGCAGCCCACAATATAACTAGAGTGTCAAGTTCAGGAAATAGCAAGTGTAAGGCAATGCCAAGCGCCACAAATCCAGCTAGGGACCGAATGAAAATCATTATCGCTGTCATGATATCTGTCATGGTGCCACCCTATAGGGAAGTATCCCTGTATCCGTGATGTGCTTGTAAAGGGCTGTACGGCGTCGCTTAGTCTCTTTCGTGTAAGCGTCCAGATCACCGCCGTCGAGCGGGCTCCGTGGCGCGCGGCGGCTGTATCTATCGCTGAGGCGCTTTAGCCGCTGTGCTTCCTGCCATTCCTGATACTGTGCCTCAGTCACTAGTCCGCCAGTTCGTTTTGCCATGAAGTGCGCGTACCCCCATGAGCGCGGGCCGGATAAAACCCACAGGTCAAACCCAAGGCACGGATAAGCGCGGATGGCGTGGCCACGTACAATCGCCACGCGGGCCGCCTCTTGCAAACGCTCCCGGCGTTCCTTCGGCTGTTGGTAGCATTGGATTAGATAGTCAACCAACCCACGTAGTGGCAACCCATAACGGTGGGCCATGTCTACCACTTCGGTCATGCGCCATCGGTATAACCGGCCCATGCGTGCCCATGTGTTTGTCGCGTCGATTCGCTCCGCGCGTTCTTGCTGGACTGTTGGCCCGTCCAAGCGCCGCAAGGTTGGGCCTTCTCTGTCAATGTCGTACTGGGTTTTTGGTGGATGCGGCGGGGCGGGTGTACTGCATTGGAAGCCGAGGCTGATAATCGTTTCCGCTATCAGGGTCATGTCATGGTGGACACGCTCGGTGAAGCCTGCGTCAAGATCATGTTCCATTGTTAGGCCCTTTACCGTTTGAAATATGGGCCGCACGAAAGAGCGTACATGATCGTCGTAGGGTAGCGCGCCGGCTCGGGTAGGTCTTTGGCGGCCTTTAATTCTTCGATAGCCTTGAGGGCTTCAATTGCTATCAATGCCACCAGTGCATTATGTTCCGTATCACCAATACCGGCCTCGCCATTCATGAGTTGAGCGCGGCATGCTTGCCATACCCCGATCCGTTTCACGGAATCGTACACGTACGAAATTGTGATGGTCCGTTTGAGCAGGACAGGTACAAAATCATTCATTGTTACCATATGTCTCCATTCTCTTAAAGCATATGTTACCACAAAATAGGCAACACACGCAAGCGCCACACCAAGAAAAATAAAACGGTCAGGATCATTGTAAACGTTTTCTGTCATTCAGAAGTGTACAGGGGCCGCAAAGACGGCCCCCTGTTGTTATCTAGCTGTCCTTCTCCCACGGGGCCGGAGGAAATTTTTCCTCATCGTCATCGTCATCCAAGTTCAAGTCATCCAAGTCGTCTTCCTTGGCCGCTATGATAGCGTCTTGTAGCTTTTTGGCTATGTCCCGCGCCATGGTCATACCAGCTTTGGATGTGGTAATCCGACCGCCATCTTCTTCAAACATAGGCATCATCTCCACCACGGTACACAAGTGGTTGATGTCATCTAGGCTACACACGCGGGAAGTTTCGTCAAGCGCAGTTACACGTTTGATACTTGCGCTAAGCGGTAACTGTTTATTGCGTATGTCCTTCTGTTTCTTCGGGGCCGCCTTGGGCGTTGTGGGTGGCCCGTCTTTGGGCAGTCGTCCCGCGAGCATGTTGTCAATTTCCGTGATGGGTACTTGCCACAACCCCCCGGCGAACGGCTTCTTGCCGGATAAATACCCCGCCTCAATCCACTTATAGATGTGGCTGGTATTACAATCGAGGCGCTTAGCTGCATCAGCAATGAGCACATGCCCCGGTATGAGGTAATGCTTGCTCTTGCGGCGCTTTTGGAGGGCTCCATGAAGCCTTGGTGGGCGGCGCATGGTTGGTGTGGCGGGCGAGCCCGGCTTCTGTGTTGGTTTGCATGCTTGTTCTTTTTTCATTCGATTCAATATCTCCTTTGGCTGTTCCTTTTTTCTGAGTTGGCAGGGTACCGGGTACTCATTCATTTCACATAGGTTCAATGTCCATAGCTCGCCGTGTTGCAAGTTATTCCACGTTGTGATCCACGCGGCCACCTCCTCGGCTGC